>Ga0115000_10000507_pt1 | contig 36056 bp, 42 predicted proteins | sample ArcticOcean_MG_C_6_FD_89690 | JGI IMG/M metagenome (GOLD analysis project Ga0115000, IMG submission 89690) | Marine microbial communities from western Arctic Ocean - ArcticOcean_MG_CB8_128 | ecosystem: Environmental > Aquatic > Marine > Oceanic | place: Arctic Ocean: Canada Basin | collected...
ATATACTCAGAACGAGAAGGGAAGGATTTTAATATAATATTTTTAATATTACCCCAGCCCATGCTTTCTAAGCGCTCTTGTGTTGAAAGGCCATCAGTAGCATAAGGATTATCTATCGAAGCTACAAGCTGAACGTTTGGGTCGTTACCAAACAATTCCACGAAACACTCTAAAATTTCAGTAGTTGATTTTCGGTTATCCCATCTGCCTAACAAACAAAACGTGAAGGTTGAATCGTCTGGCACTATTTCCTTATCAGGAAAACAATCAGACTCAACGGCCTCAGGAACCACTTTAACTCGATCCGTTGGGTAGCCCTGCGCAACGCTACACTCTTTTTGCCATTGAGATGGGACCCAAAGCTCATCGTACTGAAGAAGTCTTTTGAAAAAATTAGCATCATATAAATCTGTTTCCCAAACAGTGTAAGCAATTTTAGGTTTAGTATAATCCCTCCAAAAGTGGGAGTGGTTGTGCTCGTGTAATACAATATCTATATCATATTCAAACCTCTCTATTTCTTTTTTCCAGTCGGGGGGGTATTGGTTTTCGCTGCCGTCACCATCCCTTAAGGTAACCTCTGAGATGATATCTTTTTGTTGGTCCGTAAGATAATTATGGTGGTCGTCGCACCATGTGTAGTTATCCACACGCAACTCAACCAAATTGCTTAAAGCGGTAAAAAAACCTCGAGTATGGGCGTTATAACCAGTATAACCTAAAAAAGGACAGTGCGCTTTGATTTTCATTTAAAATTTAAGTTCACGGGGTAGCGTTGCTAGGCAAGAGATCTGCCCAGACGTTAGATCGTACCCTTTACCTCTAAGGTAAGCGTAGATAGATTTTTTTTGTTGTTCGTCATTATGCATCTCTTCAAAGATAATGAAGGGAGGGAGGGGTTCTTTTATAGCTCTTAGCAAATCTATATCGTACCCCTCGGTATCAAAATGAAGCCAATCTAATTGGTCAGTACTAGATATGTAATCAGCAATCAAATCGTTAATTGAACAAGAAGATCTTATGGAACTTTTTATTTCCTCTTTTTCCGAACCTCTTATAACTCTTTCTACAACAGAATTAGTATAACCTTTTCCTGCTTCGAAGAATTCTATGTCTTGCCCTTCTGTGGTAATCAACTGATTGACCAGTTTAACATTAGGGTACTTTTGGTAATTGTGAACAAGCTTAGCGAATTGAGGTTTAGAAGCTTCCGCTAAACAAGCGTCGGTCAAATTTTCTTGTACAGCGGGAGCCCATTCTCCAAACTCTCCATCGTGGCTTCCTACAACGATACCCTTGGGTCTTTTACCTTCGAAAATAAGACGCTTGCAATAAAGATAAAAAGCCTGATAAAGGGCGTCCCCGTCTTCTATGGTGTTCCATTTCTTTTGAGCTACCATATTCCCATTACTATCGGTTAAAACCGTATCGTACATTTCCGTATCGGGAAAGGATGCCCAAGAGTTATCACCAATCGAACAGCCCCATTGCTTTCTGGTGCCACGGTACATAGCGACTTCTAGGGGAAGCGCGTAATGCCGGGAGATCTCGCCGGTGGTCACTTTAATCTGCATATCGTCACTTTCGTAACTACCCAAGTAGTCGATTGTTATAACTTTTTTAGCTGTGTTTGTCATGTTTCGTTGAAATATTGTTGGAGCAAATTCGTGTTTTTCTCATTTAATTTGCCGTGCAAACACTTAATGTCGTCAAAATTTGATTTGCTTGGTATGCGGGTAAATTCATCGTAGTAGAACTGATCTTGGGGCCGACCGCGGTCGGCGTGGTTGCCTGCGCTCTGATGATCGTGGTTTTTAATTAATTTAAAAAAATCCGTTAAATCTTCGAGATGGGTCGGCATATCAATATGAATAGCGCCTAGGTCGTTATAATATTGGTTGCCCCATAATAAGACATTAGCAATTGATTCGTCATGCAGTGGGGCATATTTTTTATAATTATTTATTAGGTGTTTGTCGCTACAGGCAAGGAACCATTCCTTTAGAAAAACTTGGCACCTTTTGTTAAAAAGAAGCACGCAACTTTGGACATACCTAGTATTGTGCCTTAAAGCGCTATCGTAGCCTAAATATTCAAATAAATTTTTCTCGTGGTTTTTGTCCACAGCCATATCATTAAAAATGATAAAGTCCCATGAATGTAAGGCAACTAAAGGGTAGTTTTCTAAACTGTCAAATTTATTAAATATAGAATCGATGTTTTTAAGAGGAATAATGTCAGAATCCAGATAACAAAAACTAGCATCACCGAAGAGCTGTAACACAAATTGACAAATGGCAGGTTTCATAAACATATACGATATATTTTTTCCGTATTCTTCGGCGCTCTCTGCTCCTGTAGTTGTATCGTAGGCAACAGGGATTACCTTAGCAAAAGGGGATGTATAATCAAAATCTAATGTAACATATATAATTTTATACTGAGAGTGTTCTTCTAAAAAAGAAAACAATTTCTCAGCGTCTTTGACGTATTTCTTATCCGAATAAACAACAAAATAATTCATATCTCGTTTAAATTTAAAATTAGATCAATTTTTTCGATCACCATCTCGGGCGTTATTTGTCTAGTGCATTCAAAATCTTTCTTTTCAGGGCACCAGTACCAATCGTCTGCCACCATGTCGTGATTGTCCCAACATGCATGGCAAACGTTTTTGTTTTGTATGATATAAGGGTTTTTAAAATGATATCTTTCGCTGATTGGCCCCACCACCATCACCACGGGCTTCTTGAGCGCCCATGCAAGCCATGATAAGCCTCCGCTCAGCCCCATAAAAAACAATGACTTATCGATATAGCTCGCTACTGTACGAAGAGGGAGTCCGGTTTTGTTTTTTGACCCTGACGGGATGGGGGTATAGGCAGGAATGTCTCCAGAAGGTATTCCGGCCCCAAATTGCGTATAATGATCTAAACTAACGACATCGATTTTTCGTTGTTTTAAATGAGAGATAACCTTATTCCATCCGCCTTTGAGGGTCCACAATCGTTGTTGCATCGTAGAAAGAGAAGCCATAGATACTGTGGGGCGTTTCAGTTTAATATTTTTAGACTTAAACCGAAGAGTAGGTTTAGCTTCATGTATTTCTTCAAACCCTAAAATTTCAGAAGCCATTTGAATTAACCCTCCTTCTTTAATGTCTTTTACTTCGTTTGTAAGATAAGAAGGCCTTTGCCAGCCCTGATAGTCTATAACAAAAGATTGATCGTAGGTATCATGAATCAACGGGCTACTCTTTGAGTATATGTTAATATTCGTAGCTCCAAAAATATCATTAAATTTGCAAAAAACATCAACTTGGTGCTCACTGGCCTTTTGGTATCTTTCTACTTGCCCCATCCATCCAATAGAATCACCAAGGCCATTTGCTTTGAAAAAGATTTTAGTTTTCATAATGTTTTTCCTCTATAAGCATAGAGCCTGTGATCACATTGATTTCTTTTTTGATGCGGGCTCTTCTATCGTTGATTTTGTAAACAGAGCGAGCTAATTTAATAAAATCTTTATCGAACTCATCTTTAAATTCTTTTTCTCTAATTTTATGTTCAATAGACCATAGTTTTAAATTAACATTACTCAACTCCCTATAGAAGTCCTCAGGAAAGGTTTTATCGTTGGTGGAAAGGATTTTTGTGCTTACTGTTTTTAAGAGATCGTATCCTTTTTGGACATTAGTTTTTTGCGATTCATCTTCCATAAAATGAAGCTTCAGCTCAAGGATGGATAGTTTATCTAAGATTTCTCCGTTTGATACTTCTATTTTCATATCAATCTATCTATTTGTTTTTTAACCATTTCAAAAGTGATTTCTTTGCTGCATTCAAAATGACGAGCCGTGCCCTTATGGCGAGGGCACCACATCCAGTCACCTTTATCAAAAGTATGAGCAGGATCGTTCCAGCAGGAATTGCAAACACTTTCGTTGATAACCCTATATGGGGTATAAAATTCTGCTTTGGGGGCCGAAAATCCAGATATAAGCACAACGGGTTTGTTAAGTGCCCACGCTAACCATGAAAGTCCCGACCCGAGGCCAATGAAAAAATCACAAAAATATAAATCGTTAATTCGATCAGTTATGGAAATTTCGGGATTTTTGTTAAACCGATTCTTTCTAATAGAATTAGCTGGCGTATCGTTCCAGTGATCTGCTACTCCAAATCTCGCATGCTGATCTATGCAAACAGCATCATACCCTAGGCTTTGTAGGTAATCTACTGTTTGGTTCCACCCTGTTGGATTATTCCAGTATTTACATTGGGCGGTGCTTTGCGTAGCAATGCAAACATAAGGTTTATCAAAATTATTTTTTAAATTAGGAGGAACAGTAATGGGAGGCCTAATCTCCGCATAAGGCAGCTTTAACACATCGGTCGCATGACATATATTAGGTTTAATAAAGTCCGCAGAATCATTAACCCCAATGTTGTAGATGTGGGTGTACCCCTGCTTCTGCGCGCTGGTTAATGGCTCATCAAGAAAACGCAAAGATGGATAGCCGTCCCGAAAAAGACCTCTCCATTTAGGGGTAACGTAGACATCTGTATCTAGGCCGTGTAACAACTGAAACTCTCTTGCGTGAGGGATCCAGCTAATGTTGTCGCCTAGTGATTCAGAGTTAAGCTGAATTAGAACCTGAGCGCTCACCCGCTTTAAGTTTTGTGTGAAACAAGGTAGTTGGCAATCTCTTCTTCAGCCTCCCCTTCGTTTTTACGAAAATAAAGCACACCTTTCGAACGTTTGGCACAATCGCGAGCCCATAACTGTGCTTGTTTTTCTCCTAGCTTTGAGCTGTAACCGCTCATGTAGGTGCCACGTTTATCTCTTACGATATAAGAGCCGCTTTTCGAAGACATGTCGTCGTTCATTTGTTTTTTAAGAAACTTGGATTAGAATGTCGTGAATCATGTGTCGCGTCTTGTAATCTAAAACGCGCCCTTCGTCGTCTTTAGGCAGGTCGTCTACCACTTGAGTAAATTCAAGGCCTAGTACATGAGTCATACATTTAATTTTTCTAAAAATACCAATCTCTTTATACTTCAAGATACTCCACAAAGTATCAAGTTGTTCTGAGTTGGCTGATTCAATAGCGCTAACCAGTGTTGCTGGAGCGTCCGTTACGGTTTCTAGTATAGTACTCATTCGTGTATGTAAAATTTTAACTGAAAGTGGGGGAAAGTCAACCTTTTATTCAGATATAACTAAAAAAAGATGGCTGTTTGTTTGGAGGTGTTTTATTTTAGAAGAAAGAAGTTCTAATAGCTTGCTCTTTGGCAAAAACAAATATTTAAGGCTTGTAGAGTTCTCGACTTGGTGTTCAATGATATCGGACATAAAGTTATCTAAGGCAATAATACAATTATCGGAAGAAATGTTTTTATCTAACTGCAATATGAAGTGATGTGCTTCATCATCTAAACCAAAATCAAATGGTGTCATAGCTACTCTAAGTCATATATTCCTTCAACGTATTTGCATAAGCTTACACCAAACTCTTTTGCTAATTCAAAAGCAAACTCGTCTTTATCATATTCCTCTTCGTAACATACGATCTTAATACCATAGGATGCAATTGCCTGCACGCAGTGCCTACAAGGAGAGAGGGAGCATGCTAAAATATAACCTTCGTTCGGCTTAACATACCGTAAAGCGTTGATTTCTGCATGAATAACTCTCTTTCGCCGTTCGTCACGGTCTGACCATTCAATGTTGATTCCAGAGGGTACTCCATTATACCCTAGGGAGGCTATAGAGTGATCTTTTCTCAGGATAGTTGCCCCGACCTTAACATAAGGATCTTCGCTGCGTGTTGCGGCTACCTTAGCAAGGTCGAGGGCATATCTAACCCAATCAATTCTTTTATTCACCCTTTTTGAACGCTTCAAACAATTCTTGTATGTCAACCAACACCATTGCGGAAGTTCTCTGGATGCCAAAATCTTCTGCGTCCATATCGGGGTGTACCTCGCTAAGTTTTTGGTATTTCTCTAGAACCTCTTTGAATGCAGCAAAGGTTTTAATTGGCTTTGTGCGTTCAAACTCGCTGACGCTTTTCATGTTGTAAAACATTTATGCTAATTGTTCTTGTACTTTTTCCAGATCGAGAACTGCCTCGTTAATCAAATAGATGTACTCTTCTTTGTCTTCATCGCTCTCAAAGCTAGGAGCGTAAGAGACTAGAGCGTCTGACATCTCTGTTATTCTTTCTGAGAGAAGTGAATTAGTCATCTTACTTCAACAAGGCTGGGATTTCTTCGACAACCTCTTCGGCAACCTCTTCGCTGGAAGAGGTTGTAGTGTTAGTTGCGGTATTAGTATCGTCAGTTTTGCTGATATCCTGCGATTCGTAAATAATGAAATCAGGAGCGTTTTCGCTGGTCTTGTTTTTATTTGCAAAAACAATCACCTTATTTTTAACTTCCTGTCCCATGTCGTCTAGGCTCTTGATGACTCCAGTTAGGTAGTTCTGGCTCTGGCCTTGCTTTTTCCAAAGAGCACCTCGTTCGCGCTTCTTCCATTCGGATTCTTTAGTTTCGTTCATTATCTTAGTGTTTTTTGTTTGCTATTATTGTGTAAGATTCTTTCTTCTATAAGGAGTATAACGTCTTCGTTTAGATTGTCAAGCCAAACCGGAGAGACTCTTGTAAACTGGGGGCACTTTTCCTTACAGATCTCTAGAGCCTGTTTTTGCGATGAAGTTCTATTTATTACATTGATTGTCATAATATGTAGTCCACTATTGTTTAAATTTGTTTTGAAAAAATTTTCTTATTTACGAAGATTGAATATTTAGCGCCAGATCGGGCCATCGTCATCGTCTTCGTTGCTTTTACGGTGGAGAGTCCACATAACAATACCGGCAGCGAGTATAATAAAAAATAAATACATTAGTCTATAATTCCTAGGATTTTAACAACTTCGCGCTTCGGGATATCATCCCAACTCTCCCATTCTGATGTCTTTTCGTTTTGGTATTGCTTGCTCTTCCATAGGCCGCGCAAAATATCTTTAAAGGTAGAAAAATCTTCTTCCCCTAGGTCTACTTTTTCCATCAACAGGTTAATAGGCGACAGCTTGTCTAGTCGCTTAACCTCTTTAGTCGCAGGAGGTGAAGCGTTGCCTTGAGAGCTATCTATCTCGTCGGCCCCTACGATATGAACGTTTAAGAAGTTACGAACACAGCGCACAAAAGCACGATTAGCTGCTATGGTTTCTAGAAATTTTTGGGCAAAGCTGCTCGTGTTGTCGGTTGTCGCGTTAGCAATATCCTCAAAAGACACTCCGCTTAAAGCTGTAAAGCCAGATTCAAAATTTGGCACCCAATGTATGCGGCACTTAACTGCAACGTGGTCTTTTTCGCATTTGATTATGTCGTAACAAACGGCATCAAAACCTCGCAACTTAGCTAACTCTTTAATACCTGACAGCTTGATAAGCAACTGGTTATCAGCTAACCCCTCAGGGGAACGAGGCATTGGTTCTCCGCGCGATTCAAACCATCCTTTGTTGGGGTAAAGGTGTTTGGGGTCGATCATTGCGCGCCAATCTACCGAACCGTCATCATTAAATTTGTAATCTCCCCCTTCGAGGAGGCCTTGTTCGTCTCGTTTGTATGTCATGTTTTATTAAAGAGTCTGTAGTGATCTAATTCTTTCCAAAAGTCTTTCGTATCATACACTATTTCAGGCTCTCCTGTCAAGACATTTTTTTGCTTTTTTGCTTCAAGGCATGAATACTTTTCACCCTCGCTTAGTAAGATCTTACCCGATAAAAAATAAGTATCTTTATTAAAATTATTTAAAGATTTTTCTAGGTCTTTTTTAGACTTGAAGATGCTCTCTTCAATGTCAAAATCAAATAACTTAAACCTAAAATCGCTTATTTTCTTTTTGTCTTCGCAGAAGATCTCTAATTTAATTCCGGTCGCCACCACCGATTCTAAATATTCCTTGGAAAAGGAGTTGTTGACGCTAACGGTCAACTGAACAATGTTTTGTTTGAAATACGATAGAAGATTTAAATTAATAGGCTCTTTGATTAATAAGTTTACCACTCTTCCTTGAAGCCAATGTATCACCTTCTCCTCGTTAAAATAATAATCAGCACGAAGATTAATCGCCCTTCCTTGTAAGAAGGCGGGGGGCGCAACATAATCCGGGATAACCTCAACTACTTTAGTGGGGTAATGATCTCCCATATAAATAGTTTTAATATTAATGGGGGAATCAATGCTTAATTTTTCTAAAATCAAAGCAGCCAACTTTTCAGGCTTAATGAAATTAATAGTTTTAGGGGTTTCTGCTACTCCGTAAGATGGGAGGTTGCCGCATCGGTCGCCGCTTAAGGACGAGTGAAGGTTGCTCCATAAAGGGGCTGTACAGGCGGGGGGGTAAGCAGAATAAAGCCCAACGCTTGGTACTCCTAGCGCTGAAGCGTAATAAGATGAAAGGTTGTCCCCAGAGACAACCAAAAGAGAATTCTTAACTAAATAGGCTTCTTGTTTTTTAGTGAGATTAATAAATGGTTGTGTTCCTGCTATGATGTCTCGCTCGCTACTGTTTAAGGCGTATATTTTAATATTGGCAGATTTTAGGCCGCTATCAATGTAAGCCAATACATCTGAAAATAATTCATAAATATTAGTGGGGTATTTGTTTCTCAGGTCTAAGATAATATACTGTTCCTCCCGTAATGGAAAATAGGAAGAAGCGGGGGTTGGGCGGACTATTTTTACTCCGCAATTTACGCTGTATTTTTCTAAAACATTCATGTTAAATTAAATTGAAGCTTATCTCTACCGTGTCGGGTATAGTTTAAAGCTCGTTTTGTTTCTAGCCAAGGTAGAAAAGCCATATCAAATAGCCCTTTTTCATCCGCCTTTCCTTCAAAGTAAAAACAATCGTCCATTTCATTGTGGAACTCGCAGATCTTATAAATATCGGAGCTTTCATCGACCAGCGAAAAGTGCTTTCTCATCGTAAAAAAATATATATCATGGTCTGGGTAGAGCTTTTTAAGCGAGTGGGTGACGCTAAGGCTCATGAAGACATCCTCTTCGTGCTCTGGCATCACATAAGCAATTCTTTTATTTGGGCGATTAAAGTCCACCTCTTCTTTAAGGGATTTTTTAAAAAGTTCGGCGTTTTCTTTTTTAGCCGTTTGAGAAAAGAAGTTTAAAATCTCCTCTCTTTTTTTCCCTTTAATGAATTCGTTCATCCAATACTTATAGCCGTTATCGCTTTCGTCAATATCCATCATAAGCATGTTTTTATAAACACCTAATAGCCATTTTGAATCATTAGGCTCTTCAGGGGGGTCGTAGTCTGGGTTTCTTTTCTCTATTTTGGTTGTGCTTAGATCGATTGAGCTCCAGTCTATTAAGGGTAGCTCATCAAACAGGTTTTCGAAAAACTTACCAACCACTTCAATCGAATAGTTATCAATAACAAACTTTCTGGCTTCCTTGCCTTTTGTCTCTCGGTCTACAAGATCCATTTTGTAAACCTTAGAAAGCTGACTAGAAATAGAAACCGCAGAAGTAGAAGCTTTAATAAATTGGGTTCCCGGCTCGCGATATTCAGCCCACTCTAAAGGAAACCCTCCGCTATCAGGGGTGCAGCAATCCTCTCCGCAAGAATAATTTGTAACCAAAGTGATAAGCTCCGTTAGCTTTGCTTCTTGTATGGGAATTTCTTGACCGCCACTGGTAAATGGGTGACAGTAAACATCCATCAAATTGTAAACTTCATTTAACTGCTGCTCTGAAACCCCTACTTTAATATTCGTAGTATGTACCGACCCTTTAGTGTTGCATGCTGGGCAATCTTGGGCTTGCCCGTTGTGGCTTCGTATAAAATATTGGTGACATTTTCCGCAAATATACGTAGTGACGATATCATCATTGTTCAATTTCTTTTCTTTAATAAGGGTGGGTATGTCCCAACCTTCGGCCCAGTGAGTATGTAGTAAAAGCTTAGGGTTGCACTCTGGGTGGGCTAATTTAAATGTTTTAAAACCCTCTAACAGATTCGGTACGCTTTTTCTCAATTGGTTTCTAAACACAAACCCGATGACAAAGTTTTTAGTAAGGTTGTGGCCTTCGCGAATACGCTCTCGTTCTTTTTTATCTATTTTAAAAAAATTCTTAGTGTCAAGGGAGCCTCTAACGGTTTTAATATGATTATGCCCAACTCTCTCTAGTTCTCGTTGAGCAAATGAAGCCCATACAAAATAATGTTTAATTTTAGGTGCCGCTTGTATAGCCTCAGGCAAAAGGGGTACGCTGTCTAGTGTGGTATGTATCATGCAATGCATCTTGTTCCACCATGAGCGAGAAGTAAATCCGTTGAAAGCCCAAATATCTTCTACCCCTAAATAAATGTCAGGCTTTTCTTCTTCAATAATTTCATTAATAAGCTCGTGTCCGTACCCAGCAGTGCGTTGCCTATTAGGATCTTTGCCTATCTCTGTTAATACTTTTGAACTAGAAGGTAATGTGCCAACGGCTTTCCACGGCATGTTAGAAACTTGGTCTTTATGTTTGGCATTAGAGAGCTCTACAATTTCATATTTTCCTGTTTGATGCAGGTATTTTAAAAGATTTTTTTTATGTTTGCCAAACCCTGTGAAGGCTTTGCAGTGATTACTGTGAATAAGGATTTTCTTTTTTCTTTCGGCCATAAAAGTCAGGGATTATAAAAAAACGCACCCACAATTCAACTTGTGGGTGCGCCTAAATAAAACAAAACGAAACTAGTTCGCGTAGTCAAAAAGTTGCTCGGGAGCTTTTATGCCTCCTATGATAGTATAGACTACCAGCCCCTTTTTTGAGGTATGGTAAATACCGCGATGAACCGTAGAATCTGACCCTAAAAGGCGACTAAGCTGATCAAAGCCGTGCTCCAAGCTTTCTTGTGCGGTGTCGTCAAGCGTTTCACGATCCCCAATTACAACACACCCAGCTACATTGCCTGTAGATACTTCAATGTTAGCTAGGATATTTTTCTTAAGGTTATCGCGAACTGCGTGGCTGATATCAGTTTCATCTATATTTCCATCCCCTCTTAAAACTGGAACTGCCCCAAAAGATATAATACCAGACGAAAAGATAGTATCAAGATCAGCCTTGTCGAAGGCTGTGTATTGAGAATCTTGGCAAGCTATTTTGTTAAACAAATGAAACAAAGAACAAATACTTGTATTGGCTGTTCCCCAAAACTGATTGACTGATAGTCTAGGGTAGATTTGCTTGATGCGCTCGTTATCTAAAATAATAAGAGGTGAAAGAGTACCTGCTTCAGACTGCTGTATCAGGGTATCCGCTGTCTCTTTGGCGTTCTGCTGTACCCGTGAGCCTTCTGCTCTAGTGGGTAAAGCTACTACAGCACCTACGCGAGCGTCCGCCTCTGAAGCCTCTATACCATAAGCTTGGCAAAGGTCGTGGACTATCTCTACTACCACAGGACCACCTCCGGCACCCGTACCTCCACCCGCCCCAATACATACCAAGGCTCTATCAAACCCACCTTTAAAGGTACGCTTTAAAAAATCAAGGATATCTTCGCGATTCTCTCGAAAAATACTTTCGGCCACCTTCCTATCTTTACCAGCTCCGTCACCTCCCACAAGAAGCTTGTTTTCCCGAGGGACTTTAATAGACTTTAGATCTTGAGGGGCAGTATTAATAACCGCTACGCGCCTATAGCCCAACTTCCAAAATGTCTCTGCTAATCGAGACCCCCCTTGTCCCACACCTACAACGGCAAATTTATAAGCCGAATCAAATTTATCCTCTATCTTAACCTCTGGAGGTGCTTCTGAGGGCAATAGGATATCAGGGATATCTACCCCTAGGTCATCATCTGTAAAGGCCTCAGCCTCAAAACTAGGCTCTTCTGTGAGCTCCTCTGCAACTTCTTCTTGAGGGGCACCTTCGGTCTCGTTTTCTGCGCTGTTCATATCTTCTTTATTTTGTTCTTCCATATATTCCATCAAATTAGGCATTATAATTTACACTTAAAATGGAGCATCGTCGTCTTCTTCTACAGGAGCTTTTGTGGGCTTAGGTGTGGCGGGTTTTTTTTGGGACGGGCGATCACCTCCTGCCGTAGTGTCGGCGCTGGAAAACTCACGGTTTTGAAACAGAACATCAAAATATTTATAGATCAATCTCTTAAGAACCTCTACGTCGCCGGGCTCCATTGGCAATCTAAAAGCTTGATTCCCGTTTCGTGTTACCGAAAAACCAAAGGCTGGAACCACAAAAGAATCATCCCCATCTTTAGTTTTAACTGTGCGCTTCTTGTCCCACGGAGCAAGCTTAATAATGGTTTGGTTATCGTTAAAAGAATGAAAGGCATTCCATGAATAACGCCCCTTAAACGCTGACAGAATTTCGCCCAACTCAAATTCGTTTAGCTTAAAGCTGATATTCTTATCGGGATCTTCTCTGTTCTGGACAAACGAGCCGGTCTTCGTTTTATCGTTCCAGCTATGTTGCTGGATGGCATTTACATAAAAAGTAACGTCTTTTTTGGTGGAAATTTGAAAACTAAAAGCGTTGCCGGTCTTCTTCGCGTTGGGCTTATAAATAGCTACATTCATTGTGTGAGATTATAGTATAAAAAAGAGCTTATTCAACAAAAAAACCACACTAAAAGTGTGGCTAAAATGAAGCAAAATATGTATACAAAAATATACTATGGGCCAGTAGGGCCACCTACGTTCCCTGAAGGGCCAGTAGCGTCAGACGAAGGGCCAGTAGCGCCAGCTTCACCTGCAGATCCAGCCTCATGAAAATCGGCTACATCTTTTTTGATATTTTCCAAGGTAGCCTCGTCGGCCTCCTCCACAATGTCAGCTGCACGCGCTACGCAGGCGTCGCGAATAACGTTTAGGCACTCGCCCAAGGTAACTCGATTGATTAGCAAGTTTGCAAAATCAGTCTTCAATTCCCCGACCGTGCCTGTTCCTACGTTGCCACTAGAACCCGCAGGCCCAGTCGATTCAGTACTTAAGTTCGAACTCATATAAGAATAGTATATAACAAGAGAAAAATGTCAAGTAAAAATTACTGAACGTAATACCAAATAGTACCAACCGTAGCGGCAGAAACAGCGCCTGTCACCAAGAAGGGATTGTTACCGAAGTTAACCTGTCCGGGCACACAAGCTACACCATTGGCTGTAAAGTTAGCACTAGCGGCAACAATGTAAATATTACGCTTAGTTATCACACCAAAACCATCGGTATTCGACCCCGGATCAGCTATGCTAGTGGCGCTGTTGACTTGACATGGTGTGTCGTTAAGCGCCATAATTAACCTTCCTTAGGTGGCCCCACAGCCTTTTTGACCTCCGATGTAACGCCTTGGCGAAGAAAAACAAGCATTAGCGCTGCAAAAACAGCCTGTATTGTTACCGTCAGGTCAACTTCCCCTGTCAAATATGCCCCGAGAGCCGTCAATACCGCCGCTCCCGCCGTGAAATAAGTCTTTTTGCCTTTTAGAGCTTCCATAGTTAGTAATATTATACACTCTAAATCAAAAAATTACATCGATTTTGTCTTGCTTTTTATTATAGCGAACAGAATAGTCTTTTATATTAGGGTTTTTAACAAAGCTTAAAGAGAGTTGGTCTGTAATCTTATTTTGAACCGCTCTCTTGATTAGGCGCGCGCCAAAAGAAGAATCTCCTATATTGTCAACAATGAAATCTTCAATAGTATTTTCAAAATCTAAGGCTATTCCGTTTTTAATAGCGTTCTGTGTTAAGAACTGGAGTTCGTGGCGCACAATTGATTTTAGGTTTGAGCTGGAGAGCTCCTTAAAGAAAACAATATCATCAAATCTATTGATCAACTCTAAGGGTAAAACTTTTTTAAGTTCTTTGCGGGCATCAACCTCACGGCTATCTGCTGTAGAACCACCAAACCCAAGAGTCTCTTTTTTCATAAGAGCTTTAGAGCCTATATTACCTGTGATAATGATTATACTGTTACGAAAATTTGCTTCTCTGCCTTGCGAATCACGAAGATGGCCTTCATCGAGTATTTGAAGCAAAATTTGATGTACTTTAGGGTGGGCTTTTTCTATCTCATCGAATAAGATTACTGAATTTGGGTTTTGGGAAATCTTTTCTACCAATAGCCCTCCTTCTTCAAAACCTACGTACCCCGGACTGGAGCCTATTAACTTTGAAACGCTATTACTTTCAGAAAACTCCGACATGTCGAAGTGAATAAAGCTATTTTTATTTTTAAAAAATAATTTAGCCAGACATTTTGTGGCGTATGTTTTACCTACTCCTGTTGGGCCAAGAAACATTAAGCTGCCAATAGGTCTGGCCGTGTCTCTTAGGCCGCTTTTGTGTCGCAAAAGGCACCGAGAGATAGAGCTAATAGCCTCCCCTTGGCCTACTACTAGCTTTTTCAATTGTTTTTCTAAATTGATATATTTCTTAGATACTGATTGGCCAAAATCGTGAGCCGGAATACCTGTCTTGCGAGAAAGTATCTCAAAAAAGTCTCGCTTGGAGATCTTATATCTTTTTTTAGATAATTGGTTGCTCCATTTGGCGACTTTTTGCTTTATCCCTTCAAGGATATGGTCCTCGTATCCTTTTTCTGTATTCCCAGACGAAAGGTCAGAGACGAATTTTGCTTCAAGTTGCCGAAGGCAATCTGGTTTTTTAATTTTTTTAATTTTAACGTGGCTACATGTAAGGTCGAGTAAGTCAATAGCTTTGTCTGGAAAATGACTTTGAGGTAAAAATTCTTCGCTATAGTTCACTATGTCTTGTAGCATATCAGAACTAATAGAAACATGGTGGAACTCTTCGTAAATTTGCTTTTTTTGGTTTAGTATCTTCAGCGTCTCCTCTTTTGTTGGCTCTTCAATAACAACTTGGTCAAAGCGGCGATGCAGGGCCTTGTCTTTGAACAGCTTCTTTCGGTACTCAGCGTAAGTTGTGGCTCCAATGACCGTAATTTCTCCGCTGGATAGCGCAGGCTTTAGGATGTTTGCTGCATCCAGCGCCCCCTCTGCGTCTCCGGCTCCTGATAGAGTATGTATTTCGTCAATAAATAAAATTATACTTGGGTCTTTGGCGTCTTCAATGATTTTATTTAAGCGATCTTCGAATTCGCCTCTATACTTGGTACCCGCCACTATATTATTTAAATCAAGGCTAAAAATAACTTTATTCTGCAAGAATAATGGAGCATCCCCTTGAATGATACGCTGCACTAACCCTTCCACAATAGATGTTTTTCCTACCCCCGCGTCGCCAAGCAAAATAACACTGTTCTTTTTACGACGACTTAGAATGTCTTCTACCTTTGCCGTTTCTTTTTCTCTGCCAAAAACGGGATCTACATTCCCTTGTAGGGCTTTTTCGGTCAAATTTTCAGCATATTTATTTAAAAACTTAAAGTCTTTTCCGCCTTCCATAAAAGGCGCCCACCCTTTTTCTGTGGGAGGCTCAACTTTCGGTTCGGCATCAGAAAGGTAAGTCACGATATCCGTAAAAAGAATCGTTAGGTCGAACCTAAATAAGCTATGAATTTTTTTAGGCCACTTCTCAAAATTATCTAAAATGGCTAAAAAAACGTGATCTACGCTGACCCATCCGTGCTGAAACTCGGAAGCAATTTCTGTGGATTGTTTGAGGATAGACACAACAAACGGTGAGAGCTTAATTTCAGAAGGCGTAGCTTCGGCGCTGGGAAGATCTGATAGGATTTCGTCGTATAAAACACGCCTTAAATCGTCCAAGTCTAACCCTAGGTCAGAGGCAAGACTAAGAGACTTGGCTTGTTTAAGCTCAAAAAAAGCAGCAAACAAATGGGGAAGCAAGATCTTCTCGTGGTTAAGGGCTAAAGCTATACGCTTAGTTGCTTGAAGCAGCTTCTGCGAGCGGGGGGTAAAGTTAATTTCTCCTATTGTCATTTTACGTCAGATAATTTCATGTAAATACGTCCATCTAAAATATTCATATCGTCTACAAAAACGATATCCTCGGATTTCTTACCTACTATTGTGATAATATTGTCTTTTTCAGGCAAACCTTTTTCTTCTAAATACTTTTCTAGCTTAGGGTCAAAAAACATACAGTCAATGCGCCCTAACTCATCTGCTATTGTGAGACGAATATAGCGATTATTGTTACGACTTACCAATCTGCGACTACAGTCTTTCACCACTCCTACAAACTTTACACCTTGCTTTGTTTCTGCGGAACATACTTCGTAGCAATTCATAAGATTTCCTGCTTCGTTTTTGAACACATCTCTAAGCGTATGAGTGTATGCATACCCTAATAGTTGGTTTTCAAAGTACCAGTTAGCAAATTTTTCGAAGCTTTTATTCTTGTCGTATATGCTTTTATATGGGCGGTATTTTTTAAGGAAAGTTTCTGTACGGCTTTCTTTCATGATGGGTTTGTTGTCGTCTCCAACCGATTTGTTCTGAATCACCTCTGTTCCCACTATATTTAAAACATCATAGTTGTGTTTGGGGCCAAGAGCTATAAAGTTTCTTTTTTCTCGGTCTGTTAAAATATTAAATGCTTGGGCTTCTAAAACCATGCGGCTACGGCTGTTGCCAAAAGAGCTGAGAGCTCCCGCTTGTATAAGAGAGGAAAGAACCCCGATATTAATCTTTGCATCTTTTGCGGCCAAGAACACGTCAAACTTATTCGAAATCTCAGATTCTCTAAAGTCAACTATAGACTGTAGGCTTTTTTCACTTACACCCTTGATACAATTAAGCCCATAGCGAATGTCCTTACCTTCAACAGTAAAGTCCATGCTAGACTTTGCTAAATCAGGGGGAAGTAACTTCATATCAAAGTGGTTTAATTCTCTAGCTATCTTATTGACTTGATCAAAAGGATCTGCTTCATGTTTTGCCATTTTAAGCAAAGCAATATAAAAATGCTGAGGGTGGTTGAACTTTAAATAAGCTGTCCATGCTGTAAGGATGGCATAGCTAATAGAATGAGATTTGTTAAAGGAATAATTCGCGCTATCTTCGGCAACTTGCCAAAGGATGTCAGCAATCTCTTCTCCTTGGTGCCCTGTCCATGCGTTCGTTAAGCGATTTGCTTCAACTTTCTTTGCAATTTTCTCTCGCCACTCCGGCATCTGGTCTATTTTTTTCTTGCCGATTATTCTTCTTAACTGTTCCGCTTCATCTAAAGTAAACCCCACCTCTACGGCCATTTTCATCAACTGCTCTTGGTAGAGGGGGATACCTCCCGTATAATCTAAGATATCAGCAAACTGAGGGTGGACCAACGCCGAGTCTCCTGTGCGAATATAATCAGCGTACTGATCTTTAAACTCAAGCGCTCCCGGTCTAGCTATTGCGATGAGGCAGAAACCTCCTCTAAGCTACGGGGCTTAATTTTTTTACATACCCCGAAGTTAGTATCAGCTTCAATTTGGAAAAGACCTTGAGGGCATTCTAATTGTTGAAAATGTTTATACAAAGTCTTATCGTTCAAATCAATACTGTCTAAGTCCACGCCAGAGAGGCGTGAGGCATCCTTCAAGACAGTTAAGGTTTTTAACCCCAGTATGTCAAACTTAACAGTGAGCTCCGAAATCCAGTTCATGTCATAGCATGACGCAAGCTCTCCTTCTTTTGTCTTTTGAAGAGGGCAGATATCTGTTAGTGGCTGGTGAGAAATAGCAATCCCAGAAGCATGAACCCCTGTATTTTTAATAAGTCTTTCCAGTTTGAGTGCGATTATATATACTTTAGGGTTATCTTCGCACCACTCGTCAAACATCTCGCTTTCTTGGCGCGCCTCAGGCAAAGGAGAAACCTTACCAAACTTTACAGGGATCAAATCGCTTAACTCGTTAACCTCTTGCTCTGTGTAAAGCCCTACAATTTTACCGGTCTCTTTGATGCATAGTTTTCCACTCAAGCTAACTAAGTTTAAGATACGACATGTACGAGACGGATGCTTGCGTTTAATGTATTCGATGACTTCACTGCGACGGTCATATGCAATGTCATTATCCACATCAGCTAACAACGAACCGTCTAGATAAGTTATACCGTCCTTTTCGATCTTACGAGCGCGACTTTTAGAGACAAATCTCTCAAAGAAAAGATTGTACTTAATTGGATCTACCTTTGTAACCTTAAGCAAATAAAGGATAAGAGAACCTGCTGCCGAGCCACGGCCCGGACCGGTGGGGATCTCATTCTCATGGCAATAATTTAGAATATCCCAGTTAAGCAATATATAGTCAATGAATCCAAGCTCACTCAATATCTTAAGCTCTTCTCCTGCGCGGTCATAATACTGATCTTTGTTAGGGTATTTATTGATACCCATCTCCTTAATGCTTTCCCAGCATAACTTCTTAAGAAATTTAAGGTTGTCTATCCCCTCATCAAGATCCAATTTTTTATAAAACTTCTTTTCAATTTTAATCTTAGGCAGTAGCACTCCAGCAGGCGCGCAGTCATCATAAGTTGTAAATTTATCTGCAAACATTATATTTCCACCTCCCATATCAACTTGTTAAAAATTTTAAATGTCATATCTATATCATAACCAGCATCATGTAGTTTGTTTTCATCAAATCTTATGTCGTAATCTTTAAGCAGTTGTTTTTGGTTGGTCTTCAGCCCTCTTTTACGAAACTCGTTAAGCTTATATTGCCAGTTAATAAGAGATTCGTCCTTACCTTTTTTAATCTTTTCTTTTGCTGCTTTGGCTATGCAGTTAGTATCAAGGATTCTGTCGATGTATGAGTAGTCGCTCTGCTTTTTAAGCAACTTCCGATAAATGTTGTGAATGTAGACATCAAACCCCAACAGGTTATGGCCGATGATTAAATAAGACGGGTCATACAGATATGATTCAAACTCATCAAGAATTGCCGTTGCGTCTGTTGAGTTTTTTTCATAATGCTTACGATTGAACTGGCAGATTTTAGCGGCTTCTGCGCTTACGTTTAAATCGGGCCACCGGATCAACCGGTCAAAGGCCTTTAGAGACTTTTTGCCCTGAAAGGTACCGTACCCTATTTGCCAAGGCTTGTTGTCCGAGTTCAAGAGGTTGAGGTGGCATGTCTCAAAATCAAAACAAAGGTATTTTTGGTTTTTATTAAACCGTAGGAGGTTATCGTTCATTATCTTTTTCAGTTTTTTTGCCTTGAGGTAAAAGCAATTCTTCTCCTTCTTTTATATCACATGTTGCTACAAAATTGCAAGTAAATAATTTTTTTTCTATCTTATGGTTAATATTGGGCAAAGGGGAGCGCCCGTAAAACATACCATATCCCAGTACTAAAACTGGACGGGTAGCATGAAAAGGCAAGATGCCTCCGTGCTCATCACAAAAATCCTTCCAATCTGAGCGTAACTCTGGCCATGGGAAAGCGCACTTTAAAAGCTCCTTGTCACAATCCTCCCATTTGTTATTTTCCAGAAGGAGCAGCCCGCTTTCTTCTACGCACTCTCCTTTTTTAATATCTTCTATGCAGAAAACGCCGCGACTATCGTCTGAGGTTTTAACTTGTATCTTTGGTGATAAAAAAAGTTTATCTTTCATTTTTTTAAAATATATAAAAAGGGAGCCACCTCTTGGATTTGAACCAAGGCGCTTCCGATTACAAATCGGATGCTCTGCCAAACTGAGCTAAGGTGGCGACTATTTCCATTTACAGTAGCTTGGGTCCTCTGATCTCTTTCGTCGCATATATTCTCTTTTTTGTGCGCGACGCTTATCTTTATCCTTGTCGTCGTATTTTTTTTGAGCATGAGAGCGGGACTTTTTTCCCTTTGGGCTTTTGCTGTATCTTTGTTGCGGGGTGTCACTCATGTTACCATACCCACACCATACAGTCTTCTTCGCATGGCAACGGGAGAATGTCGTATTGTTTCTTTTTCATTATAAATTCAATAAACTTATAGGAATATTATAGCAGTCTGCTTTAAAGGTAAAATTGTTAGCAGGGTCAATTTCCCCTTTGCGGTGAAAGGTTGCCTTCTTGTAAAAATTTGACTTGGTGATCTTTCCGAGGTACCATGCTTCTTTAAGTGTGTTAAGAACGCTTACAAAAGCATATTCATCGCAGTCTTGTCTTGTGTTGAAGTCTGCAACCGAGCATTCATAGTAAGCCTTGGGCGCGACTGTGCGCTCTTTAGTTTTTACATCCACCTTAGTGTCTTGGTAGACAATGTCATAATCATAAGTATCTTTAATCTCCCCGTTAAGAACATTTTTGACTACCTCTTCCCCGATGTATGCCACTAAGCTACCCTCTCCTTTGCGAATAGAATTCTTTAAGAGGGGGAGTTTTTCTGCTCGAGCTCTAACTCTTTGCATGGCGCCGTTGCTGATGATAAATTTTTTCACTGCTCTAAAAAGCTCTCCATACAAAACTCTTGGCTCCCGCAATGGTCTAAATTAGGGCGTGTCAAGTTTGACTTGCGGCCATTATAAGTGCGATTACAAATGATTCTAAAGGTTTGGTAGGCTGCAAAATCTTTTCTATTTTTATAATAAATAGTTTTGGCTTCCTCTGTTTCGTACCCATGCACTTTTGTGTACTGTTCGATAGCGGCACGAAGCAAATGGTCGAATGGGAGCTTATTGTTCTCTAGGAAAAACAAAGGCTTTGAAAAACTGAAGTCAGGGATAAACTCACTGAATGAAAAATTATTACAATGTAAAAACGAATCGTAAAAAGGAATTGCCATTAATAGGTTGTTTGTCCAGTGCTCTTTCAGGTCTTTAAAAGTCAGGCGTTCTTCGTAATCGCAGAAGGCTGACGAATGTATCTTGTAAAGTTTTTTACATCCGTGGTCGTTCTTTGCAAAGACAATAACTTTATGATTCTTTTTCTTATCATCGCTGTGAGAGTTACAGATATTTAAACGCAAGCCAAATACTAATTGTATACCGTGCTCTTCGCATCTTTTTTTAGATTCAAGAAACCCGTGAAAGTTATCTTCTACTAGCACAAGCTTGTCCAACTTGTTATCAACAGCAATCTGTATAACACTATCAGAACTTCCTTCTTTTGTCTTAGAGGGGTCGTTAACTGTTAGTATAGATTTACCTATGCTGTAATGCGTTTTAAATAAAGGCACCATAATATTAGTCTAACACTTGCTCAAGGGAAGTCAAGGTAATTCCATCGAGGGCACCCTGCGTAATGTAGTTTTTTAATAGAAAAGTTTTCTTTTTTATCCTTCAGGAGCGCACTGTAATCTTCTGGGAATGCGGTGCGCAGGAGATTGTTTTTATCGTCATAAAGAGCGTAGTAATCAAAGGCAAATTTATAAGCACAGTGCCACATGGGGGTACCATCTTTCTTAGGCTGACCTCTGTATTTCGCTCTTCCGCAAGCAATGGGGCCACCAAAACTACCATCTTTAGGGTGGGGTTTATCAGCGGCATAAGATCCGATAGCACAATTATAATTAAATTTTGTTAAATATGTTTGCGCTTGAGTTAATTCTATTTCAAACTCGTCAAGTTTTTTATCAGAAATCTTTCGCATCTTCATAAGACCTTCAGGCTTGTCTTCTTTTTCTAAATCAAATTTCAAAAAAACAAATTCGCTATTGCGATTTTTTACGTCTGGAAAAAGGTATTTAACGGCCAAGCTATAAATGTAATCTTGTAGGTTTTTCTTCTTCTCCTCTCCTTTGAAAACCTGCTTGCTTGTTTTAAAATCTCTTATAATGGCGGAATCTTTTTTGCCGTATATGAATAGCTTATCTATAAAACCTCTAACATAGTAATCTTTTTCGCCTTCTTCAACATGCATGTCGAACGAATACTCTGAAAACGACTGTGTAGGTTTTCCATTTTTCTTACCAAAAAAATCATAGCGCACCCCTGCCGCAATCATATCTTTGATAAGGTTCATGTTCTCTTCATCGTCAACTCCAAGCCCTTGAGCTGTTGACAGTATTAATTTTTTAATAGAAGGGACAATGAAGGGATCATTACTTTCTAAGATGGCATCATAGTAATGCTGTCTTGATGGTTTGCCTAGGCATTCAAAGATTAAGTGACAAACCGTGCCTCGGGAAGCGCCGTCGTTAGACTTATCGGGCAGGCGCTGGTGGTACTTGCACCAGTAGAGCCATGAACACATTTTGACTGTTTTAAGTCGACTAGCTGATAGGTAAACGGGTTTTGTTTTAGACATTTGTTTCCTCTATTAGGTTTTTAAGAAAATTTATTTTCTTGTTTCTGTCGGTCTTGTTTTTAAGTATATTCATTCCTTCTTTGCTTTTTAATATAGAGTAAATCTTTGATATTTGTTTTCCTCTGTCTAAGGGCTTCTCGTGCCATTCCTCTTTAAAATTTACACCTTCTTGTTGCATGTCTCCAAAATCGTTAGTTGTGGGAAGGTTGATGCGAAGCTTCGTGATATCAAAGTAGCTTAAGAGTTTAGTGAAGATTTTAATAGCCGCATGGAGACCGGCTTTAGATTTATCATTGTTCGTTCCAATGATAATTTGATCTAACTCTTGGGAAAGCAGGAAAGATATTTGTTTTGAGCTAAGGTCTAATCCGCCTACAACCAAGTGGTTTAAAAAACCGTTTTCAGTTAGTGCTAGGCTGTCCCCGACACTCTCTACAATGATAATTTCGCGTCGATCTTGTGTGCATTCCAAGAAAGGTTTTGCCCCTGTGCTGTCCGAAATGCAAAGCGGATAAAGCCAATTGGACTTGCGCCCGACATGCTTCCATTTAGGGAATTCGGATTCAGCCTTCCATCGTAAGTGGCGACCGGTAAACCCAATGATTTGGGAAGGGTCATTTTCATCAAAGACAGGAAAGACAAATCTGCCATTCAGTTTCCCAGCCGTCGCGAGCCCTCCCTTGTATAATTTTAACGTTAAAGTTGAGATTTCTTTATCGTTATAGAATTTAAAGTGAGGCAACAGTTTAGACAGATATTCTAGCGAGTAAATTTCATCCATCTGTATCTTAACTTTTTCGCTATGTTTTTCAAAAGTGCCAGACGGTTTCGCTGAACCTGAAGGCTGAATGTAACGAGAAAGTATTTTTTTATCCTTAGTGCCTAAGACCTTCTCCACCAAGGCCTGAAAGGGCAAAAACGAAGAGTCATTAACATAGTCGCGCCAAACACCTGAGTCTTTATATATCTGTACAGCGGTAAAATTATTTCCGTTACGCCATAAGGCGTTTGTTTGCCAGTAAGGCCCGCGATCCCGCAGTTTGAACCCTAGCTCATCAAGCACCTCTTTAATGTCTTCGGTTTCCATTAACGTAAAAGCTCAGGGATAAAATCATCAGCAACATTGTCGTCCGCATCAAGCTCACCATTCACGTCTAAAGCTCTAACCAAATCAACCATATCTCCACGCTCTTCTACGTTAAAGCCATCCATTTGTAAGTTAATGGCGTTCTTACGCAAGGAACCATCTGGCATTCTAACCGGGTTAATAGCTCTCATGTATTCAGCCCCTAGATGGCGAGATTTTACGTTGATTAGTTTATGTGTGCCAAAGTTTGGTTCGTTTGCTATTTCGTCTAATGTTTTTTGCCTTAAAATAAACATGTGAGAACAGAATTGGGTAATACGATCCGAAAGAGATACGATGCTTTCGTCATCTACAACGTCCTGAGCCTGTCTATTGTTAACAATGCCTTGGCGGTTACTTTGAACAGAGGTAATCATAGGAATTATTGGCCCTCCATCAGAAAGAATCTCTTTTTGGATGGTTTTCTTAAACTTATCCACCATTTCGCCAACGACTTGCCACTCTGATTTTGATCCGTTATTTTCAAAGGTAGTTTTGATGTAATCAAAAGAGAAGATCATGGGTTTTCCTCTACCTATCTTCGAGTAATAAAAACGCCGCAGGGTGGCACACATGTTATCCACACCCATCCCTCCTACGTTGAAATAGTAAAACTTAATATTTTTTACTTTCTCCCAAACAGCGCGAACCTTATTCACAGTTTCTTCTCCTGCTTGTCTCCATTGGCCCGTTTCTAACAGGTTTGCAGATACCCCACTTAACGCAGAGCATTGGCGGACGATCAGCTCTTCTTTGGACATCTCTCCATTATCAAAATGCAATACAGGCACGTTGTATTGAGCGGACACCTTGGTACAGAAATCCATACAGAAACGGGTCTTGCCGACGCCTGAGCGGGCCACTATGACCGTTATATTACCCGGGCGTAACAACGAGCCATAAACATCATTAACGCGCTTATACGGGCTCATGAGGCCAAACTCGGTAACAGGATTATTACCTCTAACTTCTATCCATTCCTCCATCTCGTCTGAGATGTTAACAGGGCTATTGGGGCCAACATCAAAGAAGTTTATTTTTTCATTAAAAGTATTGTCTGCGCCCTCTATTATGTCGTTGTAAGACACAGCAGGTGACATTTTACGCATAGAGTCAGCTACTTTTTTAGCGCCTTCAAAGATTTCACGCCTAACTGTATATTTTTTTAGCTCTTGGGCTATCTTTTCTACGTTATCCGCGGAAACCTTACGGAGTGCAAGAGAATGTATGTAATCTGAAATCTTAATATCGTTAGGGAAGCTAATATTAAGAGCGTCTACTCGCTGAGACAGAAGCACCTCGTCCATTTTTTCTGCATTCTCGAGGGCTTGACGAAGAACATAGAAAATTGTTTTATTTATAGAATTTTCATCTGCACAAAAATCATTCTCATTAATAAAGCTTGCAATATTGCCGTACTTTTCGGGGTACTTGATTAGTGCGGCAAGCAAATGTTGTTCAAGTTCTAAAGAAAATATCATACAGTAACCACTGTATAGCACGAAGGGTTAAAAGTCAAGGGCTATCTCCACACTCGGTAGCTATCACTATCTTCGTGATAAGTACTCGTTTCTACAAATTCAACTGGGCCATCTTTAGCGATAAGTTTATGAGGAAGGACTCTTTTTAGGGAAAAAACCTCTCCTTCTTGGAGTATTTTAGACTGCGTTTCGGTGGTGAGGGTATTTAAAATATCTATCTGAAGCTCTCCTTTTAAAACATAGAAGCTTTCGTGCTTGTTGACGTGAAAGTGCATAGACGTGCTACACCCTTCTTTGATGTATAAAATTTTACCACAATAGTCTTCCTCTTTGTTATTAACAAGCCATATCTCATAGCCCCATTGCTTTTCTACTTTAGTTGCTTTTCCTAAACTCATTCGTCAAAAAAGTCTAAAGGATAGTATGGCCTTCGTCATACAGTTTATTAATTTTTTTAATATTTTTCTTAATAGGGGTTGATTTCGTATAATCCCTATTTGCGGGCGTAACGCAGATAGTCTCATCAATGTCAACGTATATAGTCATTTAAGAGGGGTTGTCTTCTGATAGAGCTTTTTCTCCTAGTTCCATGTCGTCCAAGAATCTCTCCAACGCTTTTCGCAACCCCATCTCCACTATTTGAGAGCCTATCTTACATTGTATAAGCGGACGCCCATCTTGAGTAACGTAGGCTAAGATGAAACCCCCGTCATCACCATCACCTGTAAACTCAAATAGCTTGTCAAGAAAGCTGTTGGGTATAGTGAACTCTTCTGGGGGGAGGTCTGTAAGGTCGTCGCGCATATATTTATATTATTTCCTTATGTAGTGAGTCAAAGTCCATATTGCCTTCGTGGATCTCAAGTAACTTAATACTGTTAAGGTCGCAGAAAGATAATTTTTCTTCATCTCTTTTCAGTTGATGTAAATAATTTATTTTATTACCTTTATGAAAAAACTTATTATACTTCGTGTGCTGTTTTCCTTGTACCTCTATAGCTATACCTTTAGTAGCATTATAGAAGTCTAATGTAAGGCGCGTACCCACAACGGGAAACTCTTCAAAAACGACATCGCCGTCCCAAAAGACTTTTAAAAAAACTTTAACTGTAGCTTGAAGCTTGCTTCGGCTCCCTTTTTCCCAGTTAATTAGATAAATAACCGGGCGCTTAATGCGTCGACGACTGCCTATGAGGGTTTTAAAAGTCATTTTAAACAGAGAGTACCATCTTTTTAAAATAATCCATAAGGTGATCTTTTGCTTCTGGATTTTCTTCTAGGAACTTATCAAACTGATTTTCTCCTTGTATTTTTTCAGGAAAGTCAATTTTGGCTTCCGACATTATATTAAGTAATTCGGAATCAAATTCTATCCATCCCGCTCCTTTTCTGTGGGCAAAATCCCAGAGAAACATCATATCTAGAATTTCTTTTTCCACCCAAATGCTCTTACCTCCTTTGCGGCCGTAAATAACGGGGTATTTAATAATTGAATTGGTCTTTTCGTTAGGGCTTTTTTTGACTGTAATTTTAGCGAAGTGGCCAATAATTTTATTCTTAATTGCGTCATACTTCTCGCTAGGTTTTTCTAAAATCCAGTCTTTTTTAAAGCGCGGCTCAAATTCGAGAATAAAATTAGCAAAATGTAATAAGGCGTTCCCTCCTGTTGCTGTGGTTTGGCGGATAGGCGCTTTAGAGTAAGGGTCAAGCTGTATATCAGCTCTAACTTGGGAGATGAAAAGCGCCATATGTCCTCGCTTAGTCAAACCAATACTAACGCGCTTCATAAAATCCGCAGCTATAACTGCCCCTCCCGCAACTTTTCTTGACTCTTCAAAACTCTTAAGAGTATCGCCTTTAGAGATTAGCCCGTCCACCGAATCCAATATAAAGCAATAGCGGGTATCGTCTGAGTTTTTTCCAACCAATAGACGTAAGGCTTCCACTACGGTTTCATAAATATTGCATTCAAACACGAAACAATTTCCAGCTTTCCAGTCGTCCTCTTTAAAGGCAAACTTAATTCCAGAACGCTCTCGCATCTGATTGGTGAGGCGCCCTTCCGCTTTAATGTAAAAGCCTCGTGAGTTGGGGACCGTTTGTAGGAAGTTTTTCATCACCTCTAAGGCTTCAGAGGTTTTACCTCCTTCGTTTACCCCTGTAAAGCGATGTAAACCCGGGCCTAACCCTCCCCCTAGAGCAAAATCTAACTTTAGACTACCGCTAGACACTTGGTAGTCATAACTTTCTTCATAATTGTAGTGATCTTTTTCTGTAGATTTTAAAAAAGATTTAATTAAATCGTTTGGGGATAGCCCTTTAGGTGTTTCTTTTTTTATTGTTTTAGTCATTAAGGAAGTTTTTTAATGTTTTGGTTGAGGAAAAAATGCGATCTGTGCCGGTCTTGTCTCCTATGTTAGGGGAGGAGCTTTTTTCTATTTTTAGATGAAACTCTTGGTACTTTGTTTGGAGCATCTTGTTAAACGGCAGAGCGTAAAATTGAGCAAAACTGTTAATCTCTTTATTGAAATTTACTTTATGCCAAAAGTCCTCGTTGTCATATTTCTTCATCAGTCTTTTGAGGATCATCATCTCTTTTGCCCAGAATTTTTTCTTTTCATATTTGGGGGCAACTAGATGTTTTCTCACTACATCTTGAATTCTTCTTTTAGTTTTTTTCTTTTGGACCATAAATTTTAAAAACGGAATATGAATCTACTAAGTCTTTATCCGAATGCTTAATATAACATCTAGCGGGCTGCTTTGTCAACCATTTTTTTTGAACTTCTATTCTTTTATCGTAAACCTTAAATTTAAAATTATTTTTTACAAAATTAAAATCAAGTCTTTTGTACTCAAGCCAATCGGCAATAGTGATTTGAACTCTTAAGCTGAATTTGTCACGGTAGCCACGCTGGTAGGTTGATTGTAGTTTTTCAAAATTCAAATAATATAAGTTTTTATGTTTACAGAAAGTTGAAACCACTAGTATGCCATTTGGTTTTAGCATTGCTTGGTACTTTTTTAACAAGGCATATTGATTGTCTCCAGAGTATCCAATCGTTTCATTGAAAAAAATTCTATCATAGCTGCCTGCGGAAAAAGAACTGAAATCAAAACACTGGTAGGCGGGGCCTCTGCTATTTTTTTGAGCCATCGAAACTTGTCTTTGAGAAAAATCAATACCAGTCAATTTAACATTATTAAAGTTGCTGAAAACAAAATTAAGAAATTTACCTCCGCCGCACCCAACGTCTAAAACCTTTAAATTATCTTCTATCTCGGCAAACTGGCAAAGCGAACGAAAGTGCTTATCCGCACTTTGGTTGAGAACGCAGGCGTTATAGCATTCAAAATTATCAAACAGATATTGAGAGTAAATATCATAAAAGGAGTGGTGGAGGTTCATGTGCGCATATCGACTAAACAAGTATAACGCAAAGCACCTTGAAGGTCAAGGCAAAATAAAAAACCTTATCCCTGTTGTACTAGGGGATGTAATTGGGATCTAAAAACTTACGGTAATCTGCCTTGTTTTTCTTATCAAAGGTGCCAGTCTTATCCCACTTTTTTTTGGTCTTGGCTGCGTTAGGTTTGTTAAGGTCAGGATAAGAGGGTTTTCCGTCTTTCATTCCGGCTTTAGACTTGTCTTTTTCGCTGGATTTTTTATCGTCTGATTTCTTGTCGTCTGATTTCTTGTCGCCGCCTTTTTTCTTGCGAATCATTTCTAAGAACTTTTTTTGAGCGGTTTTTTGCTTGTCACTAGCAGCATCAGATTCGCTCTCAACATCTTTAATATCTTCTTGTTTGTCCTTCTCGAGGCTTTTAATTTCTTTCTCAAGGCTCTTAACGGCGTCTTGGTGGTGTTTGAGGCGCTCTTTGAGGGTTTCGTGGTCAACCTCTTCCTTGTCTTGGTGGTACTCTTCTCTCTCGAGACCCTCTTGGTTGCTTTTATCAGAAGCGGCATCAGATTTTGATACTTCCACCCCTAGTTCTTTAGCCTTGCGCTTGATTTTAGACAACGCTTCTTTTTTGGCGGCAGGAGGGATATCTGTCTGGTTGAGGCGAGCTAAAGCGTTGCGTACATGGGCCGCGTCTGGAATAGGGAGGTGCCGTAAGGAACGCGGAGTAGTTTTGCCTTCGGAATCCTTCTCTCCTCCCGGAGAGATGTAAGCAAAGTCAGAATCGGGAAGGTTGTTAGCCTCTTTGCTGCTTAATTTTTCAGCTTCAGCTTTTCTGCGAATGGAGGGGGTAAAGTCTACTTCAAGTTCGTTTGTAGCTGGTAAACACGAGTCTGGATATTTCATAATGCAGTAATATTTACACCTTTTTAAAGAGTTTTAGAAATTTTTCTTTATTTTATGGGGCAGGCTCCTCCTGCGCACTCTAGACCTTCTATTGCTTTGCCGTTTGAAATGGCTTGAGGCTTCATTTTTGTTATATTTTTCTTGATTTCAAGGTACCTTTCCTTGTTTATTTCCTCGTACGGAGCTTGGTCAAAGCCATGATCTTGATGGAGTAGGAACGATACGCTTTTAATATTATGCTTATAGTGATCGCTTAACCATTTTTTGATATCGGGAAGCTCTTCTTTACGATAATAAACCGTACAAGAGACCGCATTATCTGACCATTCTTTTTGAATAGTTTTAACTAAGTTTAGTTGCTCTATGGCCGTCATATCTTTGGCCAATGTTGCGTTTTTGCCAGACTCACAGGGGAATTCAACAACAACCGTATCTCTATTTAGTGATCCGTCAAAATTCTTAACGTATTCGGTGTAATATCCTAGCTTTTGACAAGCCTCTACTAGCTGGTCGTCGCTAGACATGCGAACACGACGAATGTAGTATTGAGAGTATGCAGGGTGAACGCCGGGTGTAGAGCCAGCTAATAGGCTTAAGGTGCCACTAGGCTTAACCGTTGTTAGCTTAATGCTTTCAGGCCAATTGTTTTTAGCGCTCCATTCTTTGTCGAACTTGCGTAATTCTTTGTAGCAATGGTCTAGCCATGGGATTTTTTCAAAAGATTGGCATATCCCTGTGATGCCTTGTCCTATGCGGAAGTTTTTATGAACAATTTTATTTGTATCTTCATGTATAAAGGGCAAAGCACATATCGCTTTTTGCGTTTTATATAGCAGTACAGAACACTCGGCCAGCTCCTCTTTAGACTCGATATTATTTAAATAGAGTTCGGATAGGTTACAGCATTCTTTATCGGCTAAAGATATCTCTCCGCAGGGGTTTGTTCCTTCACAATTCTCTCGGCTTTTTTCTCCAGTACGACCATACTTAGAGCTTAAAGCAAGGTTAAAGAAGCCATAAGGTTCACCATTCCCTGCGTAGCCGTCCCATACCCCTTCCATGATGTGATCGTAACTGTCACAATAAATAGTATTGTTGCTCATGGCTCGCCAGTTAGGTATGTTGCCAAGGTCCCATCGCTTTGCTTTAAGATAAAGGAAATCGTCTGGATCTCCTAGTGCTATTTCGGCTGAACGACGCACGTTCCCCGCTACAACTACAGAGCCAATGATATTTGCTATGTCTAAAACATCTAAACTGCGAAGTTTTTTTCCTTCGCGCGCTCTGATGACGCCACAAATTTGTGCGAGCCCCTTGATTAAGATCTCTGGACCGCTTGCGGTACCACCAAATCCGTCGATAGGCTTCCCTGCGCTACGAACAAGAACCGTGGAATAATTGAAAGACTTGCCTGTGATAAAAAAGGCGTCTAAAGCCTTTTGTAGCAACCGAACCCAGCCTTCACGGCTATCTGGCACAATAAAGTCCGCATCGTTGGTGTTTTTAACTTCAACACTAACGCCTCTCTTGATGCGAGGTAGCTCGTGAATGTCTTCGCGACGAATAGAGTAGCCCACTCCTCCCCCGAGCATTAGGTTTTCAAAAATAAAACAAAAATCCTCAGGCTTCTTAATAGCTGTAAACCAACAATTTAACAAGCTATTCCCCCCAAAGCGGTCAACCGTTGAGGTTCCTAATTGCCAGAGCCCGCGCCCGGCAAAGTTACATTTAAGATTAAAAACTAAATCAAAGAGTCTTTCCGCTTCTTTCTTTGTATATTTAGCTCCAATTTTTTGGGCCCCGTTAATACAGCGAGCTATTGTTTCAGGCCATTCTTCCAAAAGGCCGTTTTCCTTAAGGCGAGAATAAGTACGTTTATAAACTATGTAACCGAGGCCATTGAACCCCCACTTAGGCTGTTTGTTTTTATATTTTGCTACGAAATCGTTAGAGATGATAGGTGTGGCGTCTTTTTTTATCTTCATTAAAGTCAGAGTCTATAGTTTACACTTAAAGTGCCTGTTCAAGGGACAGTATATCATGCTGGACCATTTTGTCAACCAGTTTCTCAAAGGATGATTGACGGGTCCATCCTAATTCTTTTTCGATACGCGTTGGGTCCCCTAAAAGCAATTGAACTTCAGCGGGTCTAAAATACTTAGGGTTTACGTAGACTAGCGGGACTTCTGGCTGACCTTTTAATGTGTAAGCTATGGCGGGTCGGGGCCCGGTAAAGAAATTAGTGTTATCCATAGCGTCAAAAGGGATACCGGCAGATATTAAGGCGGCTTCAATGAACTCTCTGATAGAGTGCGTTTTTCCTGAAGCGACCACGTAATCCGTAGGTTTTTCTTGTTGTAGCATAAGCCATACAGCTTTAACAAAATCTTCTGAATCCCCCCAATCTCTTTTTGATTCAAGGTTGCCGAGATGCATGGGTGGAGGCTTTCGGTTTTCATCTAAAGCTTTCTTTATTAAAGCTATTGATTTAGTAATTTTACGAGTGACAAACTCCTCTCCTCTTCGCGTCCCTTCGTGATTAAAAAGCCAACCTTGTACGGCAAACAAATTGTAACTATCACGATAAACTTTCACGAGGTGTCTTGCGGCGGCTTTAGCTGCCCCATAAGGAGAGCGAGGGCGTAACGGATGCTTCTCGTCTTGTGGGCTATACTGGACATCTCCAAACTCTTCTGAGCTTCCGGCATTATAAAATTTAGTGCTGGGGGATTCTGTGCGGATGGCTTCTAAAATATGAAGAACCCCCGTAGCTGTGCAATTCCATGTAGCTACAGGAATATCCCAACTAGCCCCAACAAAACTTTGAGCCGCAAAATTAATAAAATATTCAGGCTGGTATTTTTTAACTACATGGTTAACGGAGGTAGGGTCAGTCAAATCAAAATATACTTTTTCAAAGCGCGGGTTGCCTATGTGCTTAACAATATTTTCATCGTTAGGAACAGATAATCTCCTGACACATCCCACAATATGGTAATCAGTTTCCTTCAAAAGGAAATCAACCATATGACTACCATCTTGTCCGGTCACTCCAGTTAATACTATTATATTATTGCTCATTTAAATACCAGTTATAAGTTTTCTCTAGCCCATCTTCAAGGGAAGTTTGGGCTTCAAAGTCAAATTCTATTTTAGCTTTAGAGGTATCAAGGCACCGTCTTGGTTGGCCGTTTGGCTTGCTAGTATCCCATGTTATTTCTCCTTCAAATCCTATAAGATTTTGGATTGTTTCTGCAAGCTCTTTGATTGTAGTTTCCTTAGCGGCCCCAATATTAATAGGATCTGACTTATCATAATTCAGAAAAGCCTTCCAAATTGCATCCGCACAATCGCCTGCGTATAAAAACTCTCTAGAAGCTGAACCGTCCCCCCACAGCGTGACAGAGGGGGCTTTAGCTTCTCTAGCTTCGTGGAACTTTCGAAGCATTGCGGGGATAACATGAGAGTCTTCTAGGCTAAAGTGATCATGTTCCCCGTACATGTTAACGGGGATTAAGTGAATAAAGTTAGAACCATATTGTTGAGAAAAAGCCTGCGCCCCAATCAAAAGATTTTTCTTGGCTAACCCATAAGGAGCATTAGTTTCTTCTGGGTACCCGTTCCATAGATCTTCTTCCTTGAAGGGAACGGGGGTATGTTTAGGATAAGAGCAGACGGTACCGATGGTAACAAGCTTATCGAGCTTTAGCTCATGCGACACCCTTAAAACATTCAAGCTCATTTGAGCATTATTTAAAAAGAAATCTGCAGGTTTACGTTGGTTAATTCCAATGCCCCCGCATTCTGCTGCCAAATGAATGATAGCACCTACGTTCTTGTGGTGACAATAGTGATAAAACTCTGAATATTTAAGGCAGTCCAGTTCGTAGCTACGCGGAGTGAAAAGCTTGTAGAGCTTAGTTTTGTCATAGCAATTAACTTCATTTATTTGGCTTATTTTATCTGCTATTCTATCGACCAAATGGTGGCCTAAAAATCCGTGGGCTCCTGTTAGTAAAATGTTCATAGTAATTTATTAAAATAAAATCTTTGAACCTTCGTTGTCGGGTTCGTAGTTCAAGCGAACGATATTGTTTTGCTGCATAAATTTTTCAATCTCGGTGTGTTTTTTGTTAGCATACACCATCAAAAAACCTCCTCCTCCGGCCCCAATTATTTTACCTCCTAAAATACCAAATCTATTTTTTAGTTCACTATAAATTTTATCAGCTAAACTAAAGGACATGTCAGGGCTGAACTCTTTTTTTAATCTCCAATACTCGTCTAGCATCAAGCCGTATTCGTCAAAATTACTGCTTTCTAGCATTTCTAGCGTGCGGTACCCCATTTCTTTAATTTTTAAAAGGCGATCTTCGTTGCCTTCAAGGTCGCAGTGTTGTTTGGAGAGTATATCTGAAGCGTTTCTTTTTTTCTTTAAAAAATAAATATGCAGATTGTTCGTTAAGTTAGATAAGCTTTTAGAGTCCAACTTAACAGCTTCAACTTTAACTTTACCTGAGGCGTTAATGCTTAAGGATCTTAACCCTCCAAACGCTGCAATGTATTGGTCCTGCTTCCCGACCGGAAGGCCTAGTTTGTTGATTTCAATATCACAGGCTTCTTCGGCCAGCTCTTGCGTAGAACAATAGTTTTTTTGATGGTGCCGGATAGCCTTCAGCAGCGCTACCAAGTAACTACCTGAAGAGCCAAGGCCGGTTTGGCCCGGAACATCTCCACAGCTATTTACTTCAATAGATTCGTTTAAGTTGTGCAGGCGCAAGGCTTCTCGGGCTCGGTCGTGCTTTAGGTCATCCAGCCTGTTAACAACTTCAGTGTTTAAATATCTGACTTTAATTTCTTTTTCGAGAGAGTCTGCCTTAAGGTTTAAATAGATATATTTATCTATAGCCATAGAAACGACAAAACCTCCGTGCTTTTTGTAGAAATCAGGGCGATCTGTGCCACCTCCTCCTAATGTAATCCTGTACGGGGAACGAGATAAAATCATAAAACGTAATTTGCTGCTTGGGCATCACTGTAAAAACCCTGTACGGTCTCTAGAGAGTATTTTTCTAAATCTTTATTTTTTAAACTTAGTTTTTTTAGTATGCCAGAAGGAGCTGTAATAATATCACACCCTAGGGAATCTGCCTGATAGATACTATATGTTTCACGGCAGCTTGCCCACAAAAGCTCTGACACAGGGTTAAGTCGGAGCATCCCCTTACAGTTAGCCATTATAGACGCTGGGTTAACTCCTGTGTCAGCAATACGTCCGGCAAAAACAGATACTACCGATGGGGTTACAGGGCTTAAACAATCTGACAAATCTTTAACCTGCTTTTCAGTCATAACAGCTGTTACATTGACTTTCACCCCTTTGTTCCCTAAGCTCTTAATAATGGGACCCGTAAATTCGCCCTTAGTATTAGTTATAGGAATTTTAGCATAAAAATTTTCTGAAACAGAGGATATAATTATTGCCTGCCTCTGCATCTCCTCTAGATCGTCCGCTATAACCTCGACAGAAACGTGTTTTTTTGAAGGTATTTTTTTAGCAAGATTGTGGGCGAATTCCATATAGTCTTTTACGCCCGCTTTTCTCATCAAGCTGGGGTTTGTGGTAAAGCCACTAATTTGATCGAAGTCCTTATGCTGAAGTATTTCCTCGAGGTTTGCGCCGTCTAAAAATGTTTTAATTTTCATAATTATAATTTGCTAATAAATGCCATATAATCCCTTGCCACTCTTCTGCGTGAGGGGTTATCATTGATTCTTCTATCACGGGAACTAAAACACATGCATCTGAATATTGTCTAGCGTAACCACCTCCTCGGCTAACAATCGAATAGATAGAAGCCTTGCACTCAACCGCGTACTGCACGGCCCGAACGATATTCTGAGAAGTGGTAGAAGACCCCCCTCCTACTGATAAAACTAAAACAGCATCTTGCTCGTTAAAGTTAGAGCTTTTTAACCATCCTGTAAAACAGCTTTCCCAGCCTTCGTCGTTAATTCGGGCGGTAAGCTCTGCGACGTTATCTGTAGGCGCGTAGCTCTCAATTCCTGCAACCTTTCTAAAATCATTTACGCAATGAGAAGCGTTTGCGGCGCTTCCTCCCACCCCTAATATAAATAAGCGACCTTTTCTTTCCTTCAAGGATCGGATTCCGTCTATAAGGAGACCAATCTCTTTCTTGTCAATGGTGTCACAAATCTCTTTAACTTGAGTCAAGTATTTGGTTATGTAGTTTTTTGTTTTATCCATTCCTTTATAGCTATGGTTGGGCTGTAGTTTAAAAGCGCTCGCGCCTTAGATATGTCCGCCAAAGTGTTTTTGGCTTCCCCGGGGCGAGGGGGAATAAAAGTGTAATTATCGCTAATCATTTGCGCCAACTCTAACACGGAGCAATTTTCACCAGTCCCTACATTAAAAATCTCGCCTAAGATCTTGGTGCTCTCTGATTCCATTGCTAACATATTAGCTTGTACTACGTCGCTTACGTGAGTAAAATCCCGACGCTGAGTGCCGTCTCCAACAATAGATAAGGTCTCGTTGTCACGGAACTGTTTTAAAAACAAGCCAACAACGGGTGCATATTGTCCTTTGGTGGGTTCCCTATCCCCATAAATATTAAAATAACGAAAAATGACAGTTTCAAGGCCCCACAAAGTATAATACATTCGAGCTAAATCTTCAGCTGCTACCTTAGTTACGGCATAGGGGTTTAGGCAATCCCTTTCCATGTCTTCTCTCAAAGGGATCTTGTTTTTTAGGCCGTACCCGGAGGATGTAGAGGAATACATTACTCTTTTAACCTCACTAAGGCGAGCGGCCTGCAGCACGTTGCAGGTTCCTACAAAATTTGTCATACAGGCGTCTTGAGGCCTCTCTAACGTAGGCTGAATGCGAGATTCGGCCCCAAGGTGAAA
>Ga0115000_10000509_pt1 | contig 36016 bp, 27 predicted proteins | sample ArcticOcean_MG_C_6_FD_89690 | JGI IMG/M metagenome (GOLD analysis project Ga0115000, IMG submission 89690) | Marine microbial communities from western Arctic Ocean - ArcticOcean_MG_CB8_128 | ecosystem: Environmental > Aquatic > Marine > Oceanic | place: Arctic Ocean: Canada Basin | collected...
ATCACTCTTTGCATATCCAGCCTTAATTAATTTCTCATAGAGTTGTAAAGAAATATTTGAAAGATTACTATATATATCATTTTGTTCTTTTAAATGATTAGTTTGAGATACAAGCTCATTAGTTCTGTTACTTAAGCTTCTGGTAACATATAAAGATTCAATAAGTTTTTCAAATTCTACAATTTCATAGGCAGAAGCATTTTCATCATATCTCAAAGCAAAAGACTTAGCCTTATCTAATATTTTTAAACTTTGTTTATATAATCCTTTTTGATATAAAATTGTAGCAAAATCTAATTGACCTCTAATGTGAAGTTTAACATTTTTATGTTGTGGATTTAATCTTAAACTAATTAGAATTTGCTTGTATAAGTGTGCTTTAAGGTTTGAAAGCTGAAGTTTTGAAACAATTTTTTTCTTAATTATCACATCCTCTTTGTATAAGGTCATTTTATCAAGCTGATTAAATAATTTTAAAAACTTTGAATCTTCATTAGAATCCATTCTTCCAACATAAAGTTTAAATTGTCTTTTCTCAGACTTAGTAAGCGATTTTATTAAAACAAATAAATTATCTTTTAACTCATTAGTCATTGTATTAAAATTTTAATTAATATATTAATATACAGTTATTTATACATAAATTACCTGCATAGGATATTGTAAAATTAATATACTTTTTTTTAAGTATCACCATTTAAGTAATAATTTAGTTATTAATGAAAAATCAAGTTAAAATATTTGACACCACATTAAGAGATGGGGAACAAGTTCCCGGGTGTAAACTTGACACTAAAAGTAAGTTGATTTTAGCTGAACAAATTGATCATCTTGGCGCAGACATAATTGAAGCTGGATTTCCAATCTCAAGTCCAGGAGATTTTAAATCAGTAGTTGAAATTTCAAAAATTATTAAGAATGCGACGGTATGCGCATTAAGTAGAGCTAATGAAAAAGACATAGATGTTGCTGCTGAGTCTCTAAAAAATGCAAAAAAACCAAGGATTCATACTGGCATAGGAACCTCAGAGATTCACATTAAACATAAATTTAATTCAAATAAGGACTCTATTGTTGAGTTAGCTAAAAGATCCGTTGCCCATGCCAAAAAATATGTTGATGATGTTGAGTTTTATGCTGAAGATGCCGGCAGAACAGATAACGAATTTCTAGCAAAGGTATGTGAAGAAGTTATTAAATCAGGTGCTACAGTTTTAAATATTCCAGATACAACTGGGTATTGTCTGCCTCATGAATATGGTGATAAAATAAAATTTCTTATAGATAATGTTAACGGAATTGATAAAGTTACGATCTCGTGTCATTGTCATAACGATTTAGGTCTAGCTACAGCCAATTCAATTTATGGAGTTTTAAATGGTGCCAGACAGATTGAATGCACGATTAATGGAATAGGAGAAAGAGCTGGAAATACCTCTTTAGAAGAAGTGGTTATGATTTTGAGACAACATTCTAATTTAGGATTAGACACGAACATTAACTCAAAGCTATTAAATGAAACAAGTTTAAAGGTTTCAGAATTAATGGGTATGCCCGTTCAACCCAATAAAGCAATTGTAGGTTCTAACGCTTTTGCCCACAGTTCAGGTATTCATCAAGATGGGGTAATTAAAAAAAGAGAAACTTATGAGATAATTAATCCCTTAGATGTAGGAGTGGATAAGTCATCTATAATTTTGACTGCAAGAAGCGGAAGAGCTGCTTTGGCTTTTAGAATGAAGGAGTTTGGAGTTAATTTAAGCAAGAAACAACTTGATGATGTATATAGTGAATTTTTAATTGTAGCGGATAAAAAGAAAGAGGTTACAGAATCTGATTTCCCTTTAATGCTTAAGAATAAAAAAATTAAATATGATTAAGACACTTTTTGATAAAGTATGGGATTCACATGTAATTGAAAAAATTAATGATGGTCCTGACGTATTATTTATTGATAGGCATTTTATTCATGAAGTTACTAGTCCTGTAGCATTTGGAGGACTCAAAAACAGAAACCTAAAGGTTTTGTATCCTGAGAGAACATTTGCAACTGCTGACCATAATACACCAACAATAAATCAGCACCTTCCTATAAAAGATAGATTATCAGCTATACAAGTCAAAACACTTGAAAAAAACTGTAATGAACACGGTATTGACTTTTGGGGACTTGGTCATAAAAAGAATGGTATTGTACATGTAATTGGACCTGAAAATGGTATTACACAACCTGGCCTTACAATTGTTTGTGGAGATTCACACACATCAACTCACGGAGCATTTGGAGCTGTTGCCTTTGGAATTGGAACCTCTGAAGTAGAAATGGTTTTTGCATGCCAATCTATTATGCAACAGAAACCAATGAAGATGAGAATTAATGTGAATGGTAAGCTTAATGACCATGTCACTCCTAAAGACGTTGCTATATTTATAATTTCAAAGTTATCATCCTCTGGAGCTACAGGTTACTTTGTTGAATATTCTGGTGATGTTTTTGAAGAAATGAGTATGGAAGGAAGAATGACAGTCTGTAATCTAAGTATAGAAATGGGTGCTAGAGGAGGAATGATAGCTCCTGATAAAAAGACGTTTCAATATATAAAAGGGCGAGAATATGCACCAAAAGATGAAGAATGGAATAATGCTATGAATTATTGGTCTTCATTGAAAACTGATAAAGGTGCAATTTTTGATAAAGAATATAATTTTAAAGGAGAAGAAATTGAGCCAATGATTACATATGGAACTAATCCTGGGATGGCTATACCAATATCTAAATCAATACCTAGCTGTAAAGAATCAGATTCTAAATTATCATATCAAAAGGCTTTAGATTATATGGGTTTTAGTGAGGGTGACAAAATGATTGGAAAAAAGATTGACTATGTTTTTCTGGGTAGCTGTACAAATGGTAGAATTGAAGATTTTAGAACTTTTGCAAGCATAATTAAAGGTAAAAGAAAAGCTAATAATGTTGATGCATGGTTGGTGCCTGGTTCTCACAAAGTTCTTAAAAGCATTAAAGATGAAGGTATACTAGAAACTCTTACTGACTCTGGATTTAAACTAAGAGAGCCTGGATGTTCTGCCTGTCTAGCCATGAACGATGATAAAATTCCAAAGGGAAAATATGCAGTTAGCACAACTAATAGAAATTTTGAAGGAAGACAAGGACCTGGTGCTAGAACACTTCTAGCAAGTCCTTTAGTAGCTGCAGCCACTGCAATAACTGGTCAAATAACTGATCCTAGAGAAATAATATAATATGGCTTACGATAAATTTAAAATACTGAATAGCTCTGGTGTTCCATTAAATATTGATAACGTAGATACGGATCAAATAATCCCAGCTAGATTTCTTAAAGCTACCGAGAGAGTAGGTTTTGGTGATAATCTTTTTAGAGACTGGAGGTATAAATCTGATGGTTCACCAGTAGAATCGTTCCCCCTAAACAATAAAAAATATAAAGGAAAAATACTAGTTGCAGGTAAAAACTTTGGATGTGGATCATCAAGAGAGCATGCTGTATGGGCTATATATGATGGAGGATTTAGAGTTGTAGTATCTAGTTTTTTTGCAGATATTTTTAAAAATAATTGTTTAAACATTGGAGTCTTACCAATTCAAGTTACAGACTCTTATTTATTAGAAATTTTTTCTCAAATAGAAAAGGATCCTAATAGTGCATTTGAAGTTAATCTTGAAAATCAAGAGTTTATAATTACAGAATCTGGTAAAAAAGAAAAATTTAAAATTAGTGTCTATAAAAAAAGTAATATGTCAAATGGGTTTGATGATATTGATTATTTACTAAATAAAAAAAAGGAAATTTCTAAATTTGCAAATAAATCCAGATACTAATGTTACGGAATTTAGAAATAATGGACACAACACTTCGTGATGGAGAACAAACCTCTGGTGTCTCATACTCTCCAAACGAAAAGCTAACTATAGCAAAACTTCTCTTAGAAGAGTTAAATATTGACAGAATTGAAGTCGCTTCCGCAAGAGTTTCTGATGGTGAACTTAACTCTGTGAAACAAATCACTAATTGGGCTAAAGAAAATAAAAAGATAGATAGGATTGAAGTGCTGACTTTTTTAGATAATGGAAAGTCTCTTGAATGGTTAATGGAATCTGGATGTAATGTTCAGAATCTACTTACTAAAGGTTCTTTAAATCATCTAAAACACCAATTAAAAAAAACACCCGAAAAACACTTTAAAGATATTTCAAAAATTATTCAAATTGCAGAACAAAATTCAATTCAAACTAATGTATACCTTGAGGACTGGAGTAATGGAATGAAGAATAGCAAGGAGTATGTTTTTGAATTTTTAGAGTTTTTAAATGAACAGAAAATAAAGAGAATATTGTTACCTGATACATTAGGAATTTTAACTCATTATGAAACATATGATTTTATAAAAGAAGTTAAATCAAAATTCCCAAATTTTCATATTGATTTTCATGGTCATAATGACTACGATCTTAGTGTAGGAAACTCAATGGAAGCTATTAGAGCTGGGTGTGATGGATTACATTTAACTATTAATGGAATGGGTGAAAGAGCTGGAAACACTCCTTTATCTAGTGCTGTTGCTGCAATTAAAGACTTTTTACCCCATATAAATATTAATATAGAAGAAAAAAGTTTATTTAAAGCCAGTAAATTAATATCAACTTTTTCAGGTCAAACTGTATCTTCGAATAAACCAATTGTTGGTGAAAATGTGTTTACTCAAACTGCAGGAGTTCATGCTGACGGAGACAATAAGAAGAATCTTTATTACAATAATTTAAATCCCAGTAGATTTGGAAGAAAGAGAAAGTATGCTCTTGGAAAAACATCTGGTAAAGCTAATATCAAAAAGAATTTAGATGAACTAGGCATAAAACTAAATCAAGAAGAGTTGGGAATTATAACATCTAAAGTAATTGAGCTGGGAGATAAAAAAGAAAAAGTAACAATTGAAGACTTACCTTACATAATAAGTGATGTATTAGATTATCCTGCTAAAAAGAAAAATATAATTATTGATTCGTATGTCTTAACTCATGCTAAAACACTTAGACCGTCTGCCTCATTATCTTTATTGATTAATAATAAACTTTTTCAAGAAAGCTGTTCAGGGGATGGTCAATTTGATGCATTTATGAATGCTCTTAAAAGGATATATTCTACTCAGAAAAGGAATCTTCCTAAATTAATTGATTATGCAGTTAGAATTCCTCCTGGTAGTGATTCTGATGCATTTTGTGAGACTACAATAACCTGGGATACTGGTTCTAAGAAGTTTAAAACAAGAGGACTAGATACTGATCAAACTGTTGCTGCAATTAAAGCAACTGAGAAAATGTTAAATACAGAATAAATATGAAATTAAAAATAGCAGTCCTTCCAGGAGATGGAATTGGACCAGAAGTTACAAATGAGTCTATAAAAGTTCTTAATTGTATAGCAAAAAAATTTAATCATGAAGTTGAAATGAATGAAGGATTAGTTGGGGCTATTGCTATAGATCATCATAATAATCCGTACCCTGATGAAACCCATAATTTATGCTTAGAATCTGATGCAATTTTATTTGGTGCCATAGGTGATCCAAAATATGATAATGATCCAAAAGCTAAAATAAGACCAGAACAAGGGTTACTTGAAATGAGAAAAAAGCTAGGGCTTTATGCAAATTTAAGACCCACTTTAGTTTTTGATTCACTTCTACATATGTCACCAATTAAAAAAGAAAGGATAATTGGTACTGATATACTATTTGTTAGAGAATTAACAGGAGGAATTTATTTTGGAGAAAGAGGTAGAAAAGACAATGATAATTATGCATTTGATACTTGTCAATACACAAGAGATGAAATAATAAGAATTGCAAAAATGGGATTTGAATATGCTCAAAAAAGATCAAAAAAACTTTGCTGTGTTGATAAGGCTAATATACTTGAGACTTCAAGACTTTGGAGAGAGACTGTCCAAGGTATGGAAAAAGATTATCCAGGTATAACTGTTACATATGAATTTGTTGATGCTGTTGCAATGAGACTTATTCAATGGCCTAGCTCCTATGATGTGTTAATTACATCAAATCTTTTTGGAGATATTCTAACCGATGAAGCTTCAGTTATATCCGGATCAATGGGATTGATGCCTTCGGCATCAGTTGGTTCAAATAATGCATTATTTGAACCAATTCATGGTTCTTACCCTCAAGCTACAGGTAAAAAAATAGCAAATCCAATTGCTTCCATACTATCACTTTCAATGATGTTAGAGTATACTTATAATTTAAAAGATGAATCAACTCTGATTAATGAAGCCGTTGAAAGCTCGCTTTTAAGTGGATATAAGACTCCTGATTTGATAAGCAAAGATGAAAAAGCTTGTTCAACTGATGAAGTTGGAGACTATATCGTGAAATTTATCCTAGACAACTAGAGAATATAATCTGTTGAAATAAAGTTAGAATCGTTTGAATCTAATAATTTTTTCAATATTCTATTGTTATGATCATTATCCTTTGAGGCTACAAATGTTCTTATAGAAAATGCTCTTAAAGCATCATGAACACTTAATGTACTAACCGCTGAGTTTTTTCTACCTGTAAATGGATAAATATCAGGACCTCTTTGGCAAGAGCTATTTAGATTTACTCTACAGACTAAATTAGCAAGTGTATCAATTAAAGGGCCTATCGTCTTAGTATCAGTTCCAAATAGACTAACCTGTTGACCGTATTCAGAATTAGCCATATCATCTAAAGGCTTATCTATATCTTTAAAAGGAATAATTGGTACAACTGGGCCAAATTGTTCTTCTTCAAATACTTTCATAGAGTTATTAACGGGATATAGAACTGCTGGATAACAAAAATTATCAGTCAATTTACCTCCCTTATCATTCATTATATTCGCTCCTTTTGACACAGCATCATCTATTAAGCCTTTGATATATTGAGGTTTCGAAGGTTCTGGAAGTGGAGTTAGGAAAGAATCTTTTTCCCAAGGCATACCAAATTTAAGATTATCAACAGCTAAAGAAAACCTCTTGTTAAACTCATCAGCAATAGATTCATGAACGTAGAGTACTTTAAGAGCGGTACATCTTTGACCGTTAAATGATAAAGATCCTGAAATACACTCTTGAATTGTTAAATCTAAATCAGCATCAGGTAAAATAATAGCAGGGTTCTTAGCTTCTAGACCAAGGACTAATCTAAGTCTATTTTTATTGGGATGTTGATCTTGCAAAGCAACTGCAGAAGAACTATGTCCAATTAAAGCTAAAACATCTACATAACCTGTTTTCATAATAGGAGGACAAATTTTTCTACCTCTACCAAATAGTATATTTACAACACCTGGAGGGAAGCATTCCTTAAATGCATTTAAAAGAGGTGAAATAAGTAAAACACCATGTTTGGCAGGTTTAAAAATTGTAGTGTTACCCATTAAAATTGCTGGAATAAGAAGGCAGAAAGTTTCATTTAGAGGGTAATTATATGGTCCTAGACATAATACAACACCTAGAGGACCTCTTCTGATATGGGCATGAATTCCAGAATCTTTCTCAAACCTTGAAGATGATCTGTCAATTTTTTTATACTCATCTATTGTGTCGTAGATGTATTTAACAGTTCTATCAAATTCTTTTTCAGAGTCTGCTTTATTTTTACCTATTTCCCACATTAATAAATTAACTACCTGATCTCTGTGATCCTTCATTTTATCTGCAAATCTCTTCATACATTTCAATCTATCTATGACTTTCATTGTAGGCCATTTACCTTGACCACGATTAAAAGCATTTTTTGCAGATTCAAGAGCCTCTAAAGCAGAGTCTGAATCCATATCAGGAATTGAACCTAATAAAGTTGGGGAATAAGGGGTGTCTGGGTTATTGTCGATTGTAGAATAAACCTCGGAGGTGTCACCATTCCACTTTTTCAGTTTACCATCTACTAAATATTCTCTGCAATGTAATTGATCAATCGTAAGATTTTGTGAAGACATATATTTTATATTAAAAAACGTAAGGTTTCCGGTTTATCATTTAAATATTCTCCAAAGAAACCACTTTCTTTCATTTTTTGGATTAATTGCTCTAAATCTTTAGAAAACTTTAACTCTATTCCTACAATAGCTGATGTATATTCCCTATTATTCTTTTTTACATATTCGAAAAATGTAATATCATCATTTTCTCCAATTACATTATTCACAAATTCTTTTAGGGCACCTTTTCTTTGGGGGAATTTAACAATGAAATAGTGTTTTAAATTTGAATACACTAATGCTCTTTCTTTAATTTCTGCCATTCTAGTGATATCATTATTACCTCCACAAATTAAAATACCTATATTTTTTTTGGTAAATTTCTTGTGATACATTTCTAAAGCCGATATTCCTATTGCCCCTGCAGGTTCAACAACGATACCATCTTTATTATATAATTCAAGAATTGTTTGACATATTTTACCTTCAGGTACAAGAAGCAAATCATCTAGATAATCTTTACATAATTTAAAAGGAATTTTTCCAATCTTTCTTATGGAAACTCCATCAACAAAATTGTCTATTTTATCTAAGCTAATAATTTTATTTTGCTGAATTGATTCCAACATAGCAGGAGCTCCCTGAGCTTCCACTCCAATTATTTTTGTTTTAGGTGATAATTCCTTGAAAACAGTTATTATCCCTGAAATTAAACCTCCCCCACCAATTGGAACAATTAAATAATCAAAATGTTTATCAATTTGATCTAAAATTTCAAGTGCAACTGTTCCTTGACCCTCAATAACTTTAATATCATCAAATGGATGAATAAAAATTGTATCGTCTGTAAGGTGTTTTTGAGCTTCTTTTTGTGCATCATCAAAATTATCCCCACTTAAAATGATTTTTATAAAGTCTCCACCAAACATCTTTACTCTTTCGACTTTTTGCTTAGGAGTAGTTTCTGGCATATAAACAGTACCAAATATTTTTAATTTGTTACATGAAAAGGCAAACCCTTGCGCATGATTTCCGGCACTCGCACATATAATTCTTTTGTCTTTTGAATTATTAAAATCAATTGATTTAATTTTATTGAATGCTCCCCGAATTTTGAATGATCTAACTTTTTGAAGATCTTCTCTTTTCAAAAAAATCCTCGAGTTAAATTCTTTAGACAATCGTTCATTTAATGTCAATGGAGTTACAATAGAAACATCTTTTAGGTTTTCTGATGCACTTCTTACTCCCTTTAAATCAGGTAACTGCATTTGATTATAATGCTTTTTTCATTGAAGTCATATGCTGTCTCAACTCATCACCGATAATTTCAATTGAATGAAATCTTATTGAATCATTAATCTCAATTAATTTTTTATTATCAATTGAGATTGAATCATTACTTAGTGAATTAGATCCTATAACATTATTATCAATTTTCTTAAAGAAGTTTGATAAAAGTGGAATTGCTTCATTATTGAATAAATAGCAACCATACTCTGCAGTATCTGAAATAATACTATTCATCTCATAAAGTTTTTTTCTAGAAACTAGATTAGCAATTAATGGAAGTTCATGAAGAGATTCGTAGTAAGCTGATTCTTCTTTAATTCCAGCTTCAACCATAGTCTCAAAGGCTAGTTCAACTCCAGCTTTAATAAAGGCTACCATTAAAATACCATTATCAAAATATTCTTGTTCTGATATTTCATCTGAAGTAGGGTTAGTTTTTTCAAAAGCTGTTTGACTAGTTTGTTCTCTCCAATTTAAAAGCTCTTTATCACCATTATCCCAATCTTTCATCATAGTTTCAGAAAAATTCCCAGATAACACATTATCCATATGTTTTACAAACAAAGGTGAAAGAATTGATTTTAGCTCTTCTGATAACTCATAAGCCATTAATTTTGAGGGATTTGATAATCTATCCATCATATTAGTAATACCACCATGTTTTAGGGATTCAGTAATTGTCTCCCAACCATGTTGAATTAATTTAGATGCAAATCCAGGATTAACTCCAAGTTCAATCATTCTATTGAAAGATAGTATTGAACCAGTTTGAAGCATACCACATAGTATAGTTTGTTCTCCCATTAAATCAGATTTTACTTCTGCAACAAAAGAAGATTCCAGAACACCAGCTTTATGAGAGCCAAGAGATACTGCATATGCTTTTGCAGCTTCAAAACCTATGTCATTTATATCATTTTCTGGATGGACTGCAATCAAAGTCGGAACTCCAAAACCTCTAAGATATTCCTCTCTTACTTCAGATCCAGGAGATTTAGGCGCAACCATTATTACAGTTATATCTTTCCTTACTTTAATTCCTTCCTCAACAATATTAAATCCATGTGAATAGGATAATATTGAATTTTTTTTCATTATTGACATTAATTGCTCAACAACTGGAGAATGATTCTTGTCGGGAGTTAAATTAATTACTAAATCTGAATTTGGAATTATTTCATCGAAATTACCAACATTAAAATTGTTATTAGAAGCATCTAAATAAGATTGCCTCTTTGAGTCAATTGATGACTGTCTAAGTACAAAAGAAATATCAAGACCTGAATCTCTCATATTTAATCCTTGATGTAAACCTTGAGCTCCACAACCAACAATTGCAATTTTTTTATCTTTTAAAAACTCAACACCCTCAATAAACTCTGATGAATCCATAAATCTACATCTACCTAGTTGCATTAATTTTTCTCTAAATGATAAGCTATTAAAATAATTTTTCATTGTTTTTATTTTTGGATTTTAAAAGTATTCAAAATTTCTGATATTCCCATCTTTTCTTTAGAAACAGCAATTCTTCCAGATCTTGTAAATTGAAGAAGTCCATATTTTTCTAAATCATTATAAAGTTTTTCAGTATCAGCTCTAAACCCTGTCTTCTCAATAACAAAATAATCAGGGTTTACAGTAACTATCCTAGCATTAGATTCTTTAATAATATTCTGAATGTGTCTCTCTTCAAAAAGAGCTGATGATTTCATTTTATAAAGAGCTGATTCTTGAAATATAGTTTCGCTATCAGTATGAAAAAATACTCTAATAACCTCAACCTGCTTTTCAATCTGTTTAGATACTTTCTCAACTGCAGATTTAGTCATTTTTACAACTATTATAAATCTAAATACATCTTTAATTTCACATTCGGAGGTAGTAAAGCTCTCAATGTTGATATGACGTTTTAAAAATATTGCTGAAAGTCTGTGAAGAAGTCCTACATTGTTTTCTGTATAAACTGAGATGGTGTAATTATTTTTCTTTTCCATTTTAATTTAATCTAATATCTGATACTGATGCTCCTGTTGGAATCATTGGAAATACATTGTTTTCTTTTTCAACACATATTTCTAAAACATAAGGCTTCTTTGAATTAATCATTCTTTCAACTGCAGGTTTCAAATCCTTTCTATGTTTAACTCTTTCAGAATCTAGATAATAACCTTTAGCAATAGCTACAAAGTCTGGATTCACCATTTCTGTAGAAGCATATCTTTTATCAAAGAATAATTGTTGCCACTGACGAACCATACCTAAAAAATCATTATTAAGAATAACAATTTTTATAGGTATCTGAAATTGAAAAATTGTACCCAATTCCTGAATTGTCATTTGATAACCTCCATCACCAATAACGGCTACTACTTCTCTATTTAAAGCACCCATTTTAGCACCCATTGCTGCAGGAAGAGCAAACCCCATTGTGCCTAATCCACCTGAAGTAATATTACTCTTTGATTTAACAAAATTCGCATATCTACATGCAACCATTTGATGTTGACCAACATCAGTAACAATAATAGCATCACCATTAGTGAATTCATTTATTGCTATGATTGATTCACCCATGGTTAAGCTATCTTTCAAAGGATTTAAATCAGACTTAATGACTTTTTCAAATTCAATTTTCATTAAATCATCAAATTTAGAAATCCATTTACTATGAGATTTTTTTTCAATCTTATTTGTAATTTGCTTAAGAGAATCTTTACAATCACCAATTACTGGAACATCTGCAATAATATTTTTATTTATTTCTGCGGGATCAATATCAAGATGAATTATTTTTGCTTGAGAAGCATAAGTTTTTGGGTCTCCTGTAACACGGTCATCAAATCTCATACCAACAGCAATAAGTAAATCACATTTATTTGTTAGAATATTAGGACCATAATTTCCATGCATTCCAACCATTCCAACATTTAAGTCATGAGAAGTTGGAAGTGCAGATAAGCCAAGAATTGTCCAAGCAGCAGGTATTCCACTTTTTTCAACAAAATCCTTAAACTCTTTTTCCGCATTTCCTAAAATCACACCTTGACCCCAAACAATAAGTGGTTTCTTTGCATTGTTAATTAACTTTGAGGCATTATCTATTGAATCATTATTAATCGTAGGTAATGGGTTATAGCTTCTAACACCTTTACATTTTGAATATTTAAAATCAAATAATTCAAATTGAGCATCTTTGGTTATATCAATTAATACCGGACCTGGTCTACCTGATTTTGCAATATAAAATGCTTTTGCAAAAATTTCAGGAATTTCAGATGCTTTAGTTATTTGGTAATTCCATTTAGTAACTGGCATTGAAATTCCAATAATATCTGTCTCTTGAAAAGCATCAGAACCTAAAAGATGAGAAGAAACCTGACCAGTTATACATACTACTGGGGTTGAATCTATTTGCGCATCCGCTATACCGGTAACAAGATTAGTTGCACCAGGACCTGATGTCGCAATTGCCACACCTACTCTACCAGATGACCTAGCATAACCTTGTGCCGCATGAATTGCTCCTTGTTCATGCCTAGCTAAAATATGCTGTAACTTATCTTGGAATTTATAAAGCTCGTCATATACAGGCATTATTGCACCACCTGGATAACCCCATATTAAGTCAACACCTTCATTCAATAAAGATTGAACTACAGCTTCTGCTCCACTAATTTTTTTATTTTTCATAGTATCTATTCATCAGTAATACATCCCTTAGATGCATTTGAAACTGATTTAACATATTTGTATAAAATTCCTTTATCAATTTTTGATTCTGGTTTTTTCCAATTTTTAATTCTATTAGTTATTTCCTTTTCTGAAATATCAACATTTAATATATTATTCTCAGAATCAATAGTAATTATGTCACCATCTTCAACTATAGCTAAAGTTCCTCCTTCGAATGCTTCTGGAACAATATGACCAACAACAAAGCCATGAGTACCTCCTGAAAACCTTCCATCAGTAATCAGGGCGACATCTTTACCTAGACCAGCTCCCATTATAGCAGAAGTAGGCTTGAGCATTTCAGGCATTCCAGGTCCACCTTTAGGTCCCTCATATCTTATTACTACTACCTCACCTTTGTTAACTTTAGATTCTTTTATTGCTGATAAACATTCAAATTCACCATCAAACACCTTAGCAGGTCCAATAAATTTTAGCCCTTCTTTACCAGTTATTTTTGCCACACATCCTTCTTCTGCAAGATTTCCTTTTAAAATTTGAATATGACCAGTTTTTTTTATTGGATTTGTAATAGGAAAAATAATATCATTTGAGTCCATATTTGGTGATTGAACTTCTGACAAATTCTCTTGAAGAGTTTTACCTGTAATTGTCATACAATCTCCATGTAAAAGATTATTCTCTAACATATATTTTAATACCGAAGGAATACCTCCTATTTTATGTAGGTCCTTCATCAGATATTTACCACTTGGCTTAAGGTTAGCAATGAAAGGTGTAGAGTCACTTATTTCTTGAAAATAATCAATAGATAAATCTATATTAGCTGCTCTTGCAATAGCTAAAAAATGAAGAACTGCATTTGTAGATCCTCCTAATATTGTAATTAGTCTTAATGCATTCTCAAGAGATTTTTTTGTGACTATATCAGATGGTTTAATGTCATTCTCTATAAGTAATTTCATAGCGGAGCCTATTTCGGCACATTCATTTATTTTGTCTTTACTTATCGCAGGGTTAGAAGAATTATATGGAAGTGACATTCCTAAAGCTTCAATAGCTGAAGCCATAGTGTTAGCGGTATACATGCCTCCACATGCTCCTGCACCTGGACATGCATTTTTAATTACATTTTTATATTCTTTATCATCAATCTTTCCAGCAACTTTTTCACCCCATGCTTCAAAAGCTGAAACCACATCTAGTTCTTTATTGTTGTAACAGCCTGAGTCTATTGTTCCACCATAAACCAATATACTCGGCCTATCCAATCTAAGCATTGCCATTAAGGCTCCTGGCATGTTTTTATCGCAACCTACTACAGTTACTAAACCATCGTAAGACATAGCTTGAACCACAGTTTCCATTGAATCAGCAATAATATCCCTAGACGGAAGAGAATATCTCATACCAAAAGTTCCCATAGAAATGCCATCACTAACCCCTATAGTGTTAAATATTAGACCTATATAATCAGTGGCAACTATACTTTCTTTTATCTTTAAAGAAAGATCATTTAAATGCATATTACAAGGGTTGCCTTCATAACCAGTACTAGCTACACCTATAAAAGGTTTATCAAAGTCATCTTCAGTCAAACCAATAGCGTGAAGCATAGCTTGAGCGGCTGGCTGAGAGTCATCCTTTGTTACTACTCTACTGTATTTATTATACATATAACATTTTTGTTAATCATAAAATTATTACCAAGTTGCTATCTTTCTTAATGTATTTATAAAGTATAACTATATTCAAATTAATAAAAAATTATCTAAATAACTGGTAATTAAACATATATAAATTAAAATATATTATACCCAAACATTAAATATCATTTTTGAATTTAAATAATTAAATTGAGCTCATTATGGAGTACAAAGAAATTGATTACATAATTAATTCACAAATAAAATTTACTAAAACTAATTCTAATTCTGTTAATTATAGAATTCAAATTTTAAATTCACTTTTAAAAACAATTAGTAAAAATGAGTCTAAAATATATGATGCTTTAAAGAAAGATCTAAATAAACATGAATTTGAGTCATTCTTATCAGAAGTTCTTCTAGTTAAACGAGAAATTAAATTATTTACAAAAAAATTAAAAAGATGGTCCAGAAAAAAAAGAGTTAGTGGATCAATCCTTAATTTTCCTTCAAAAAATTATCTTATTCCTGAACCATATGGAAATACACTTATTATTACACCCTGGAATTATCCATTTCAATTATCATTAACACCATTAATAGGTGCTGTTGCTGCTGGAAATACAGTTATAATAAAACCCTCAGAATTAGCACCTAATACGTCATCTGTGTTAAAAGAATTAATTGAAGCTGTTTTTCCTCAAAATTTAGTTAGTGTTATTGAAGGAGATGCAGATACCGCTAAATATCTTCTTGACAAAAAGTGGGATTATATTTTCTTCACAGGAAGCACAAGGATTGGTAAAATTATTGCTGAAAAAGCAGCAAAGCACCTCACTCCAATAACATTAGAGCTTGGAGGTAAAAGTCCATGTGTCGTTGATCTTGGTATAGACATAGACAAGGTCGCAAAAAGAATTGTATCAGGTAAGTTTGTGAATTGTGGTCAAACATGTATTGCCCCTGATTATATTGTTGTCAATAATCATGTTAAAGATGAATTAATTTCAATGCTAAAAAAGAACATCATTTCTACTTTTGGTAACACTCCTATTAAATCAGATAGTTACGGAAGAATAATTAATACTAATAATTTATTAAGACTAAAAGAAAATTTAAATAATCAAAATATAGAATTTGGAGGAAAAATAGATGAAAAGAATCTTTATGTTGAGCCCACATTAGTGATTGATCCCGATGTTAATTCTGAAATAATGAAAGAAGAAATTTTTGGACCAATTTTACCAATATTATCGTATGAAAATGAAAATGATTTAGAAAAAATTCTAGATGCAAATCCGTCACCATTAGCATTCTACATTTTTTCAAAAAATCAAAAGTTTATAGATAAGTTAATTAACTCTAATAAGTTTGGAGGATGTGTAGTAAATGATACTCTAATACACTTTATAAATTCAAATCTACCATTTGGGGGGATTGGTCCTAGCGGTATGGGAGCTTATAGAGGAAAATTTAGCTTTGATACATTTACTCATTATAAACCTGTTCTTGAAAAAAAATCAATGATTGATTTACCTCTAAGATATGGACCCTATCCTAGTTCATTCAATTTTATAAAAAAAATACTCGAGAAAATTTAGCATGGAAAAAACTGTAAGTGAAGCTATTGAATATAGAAGATCTGTTAGAAAGTTTGATCCTAGTAAAGAAATTGATACTAATATTGTAAAAAAGTGTATAAAAAATGGAGTATTAGCTCCTAATAGCAGTAATCTCCAATTATGGGAATTTTATCATATTACTAATAAAGATTTATTAGATAATATTTCTAGAATATGCTTTAATCAGCCTGCTGCATCTACTGCTAAGCAAATTGTCATAACAATAGTTAGAAAAGATTTATGGAAATTGCGAGCAAATCAAAATATTGATTTTTTTAATTTGAATAAGAAAAATTTAAGTACTAAGCAATATGATCAAACTAAAAAATATTACACTAAAGCAATGCCTCTTATTTATAAAGATTTTTTAGGTATACTAGGTTTTTCTAAATATATCTTTGCCTATATAATTGGTATTTTTAAAGTAATGTACAGACAATTAAGAAGTTCTGATACAAGAATTGTTGCACATAAAAGTGCAGCACTTGCATCTCAAAATTTTATGTTAAGCATGTCCGGATTTGGCTATGACACATGTCCAATGGAAGGATTTGACTCACTAAAATTAAAGAAGTTATTAAGGCTAAATAAGAAATCTGAGATAAATATGGTAATTGGATGTGGGATTAGAAGTAAAGCAGGTGTTTACGGTGAAAGATTTAGAATTCCATTTGAAGAAGTCTATTTTCAAAAATAAATTACTTAGAAGATTCCTCTATTGAAGATTCTAGCCAATTTTTAAAGTTTTCTTCAGATGTATATTGAATAGGTTCAGTTAGGATCTTTCCTGAAGGAATCATAGCAACATAATATGGCTGTGAAGCGTTATTAAAATTAATCTGCTGAAAGAGAGACCATCTCCTTCCTACATTATTAACATATTGAACATTTCCTGATTGGTTCAAATATTTAAACTCTTCATCCTGAGAAAGCTTAGTTCTGTCATCTACATACAAGGATATAATTATAAAGTTATTATCAAGCAAATTAAAAATTGCTGGCTTAGACCAAACATTTTCTTCCATTCTCCTACAGTTTGCACAAGCCCATCCTGTAAAGTCTAATAGAATAATTTTTTCATTTTCAATAGCATATCTTTTACCATCTTCAAAATCTTTAAAACAATTAAGACCAAGCGGACAATCATTACTTTTAGTTTCTATAGAATAAAACTCTGGAGGAAGAATACCACTTAAAAATCTTACATTTTTACTACTAATTAAACCTGAGGTAAGGTATAAAGAGAAAATTAAGAAGAACCAACCAAATATATTTTTGAAATTTATTTTGTTAGCTTGAGTTTTAAAAAGATAAAATGATAGCATTAGAAATATGACAACCCAAATAATTATAAATATCTCTCTTTTTAATAAACCCCAGCCTTCAACTAAATCTGCATTTGAAAGAAATTTAAATGCTAAAGCAAGTTCAATAAACCCTAAAGAAACCTTAAGTTTTTTTAGCCAAATTCCAGATTTAGGTATTACTGAAAGATATTTTGGATAAAATGCTAAAAAAGTAAAAGGAAGAGCTAATGCTAATCCAAATCCAAACATTCCAAATGAAAGCTGCATAGCTCCTGATGATGTTGATGATAAAGAGCCTGCTAGTAAAGATCCTAATATTGGGCCAGTACAAGAAAATGAAACTAAAGCCAATGTAAGAGACATGAAAAATATTCCAACCGCTCCACCTTTCTCCGATTTTTTCTCAGACCCAGAAATTATGTTACTTGGAATTACTATATCAAAGTATCCAAAAAATGAAATTGCAAATAATATGAATACTATAAAGAATGTAATATTCACATATACATTCGTAGAAATAGTATTAAGAATATTAGGGTTTAAACTATCAAATAAATGAAATGGCAAGCTTAATAATATATAAATCAATATAATAAAAGCACCATACAAGGATGCTGAAATTAAACTACTATACTTAAGTTTATTTTGATCAATAAAATAGGATACCGTCAAAGGAATCATAGGGAAAATACATGGAGTTAGTAAGGCTAAAAAACCTGCAAGTAATCCAAAAACAAAAATTTCTAAATAGTTTGATGATTGTATTACGTCATAGCTATTATAACTAGTTTTGTCAAGGTCTAATTCAAGTAAGTTATATTTTTTAATATCATCTAAAGTGACATTATCATCTTGAACTATTTTCTTGTTTTTATCTAATATAATATTAAACGTCTGGTTTCGAAAAATACATAATTCATCATCACAAGATGAGTAATCAATCTCAATTTTGATCTGGTTAAGGTCTTTATCAATTAATTTAACTGATTGTGTAAAGGAGGCATTTTGTTCAAAATAAAATAAATCCATCTTGAAAACATTATCATAGCCAACTATGTAAGGGTCTTCAACAAAAGTTTCACTTGCTAGATAATCAGAATTCTTGTTTAAAAATTTAAAACTAGTAGCTATAGAACCCTCCTCTGGTGAGAATTGTGAGTATAATTTCCAACCATCAATTATAACTGCTTCAAAAGTGATTTCGTAATCTAGATTGCTTACTTTATTAATTTCATATGACCATGATACAGGTTCCTTCTCTTGTGAATTAAGTGAAAGAACTGAAATAATTGCAAAAAATATATTTTTAATCATTTCTAGTGATTATTAAGAGGTTTTTATTCTTGGTCAATCTATGTGTTTTTGAAATGATAAACTTTCCTGAATCTGATTTAAATATTTTTATAATCTCTTTAAAATTAAAGTCATAATCAATAAATAAATGGTGAATGTAAAACTCTAATGGTTCTAGATTTAGTAAATCACCGATTTTTACTTTAATCTTATCATTATCAATTTCAAAAAATTTAATTTTTTTTTGTTTAATAGTTGTTTCAACAAATATCTTAGTAGAGATTAAGTTATTTACAGTTGTTTTAAACTTTAACATAACATTATCATCAAATTTCTTAAACTCAGGAATGATTGAATTTCTAATCATATTTCTATAATAATCATTTTTAGAATTTGAAGAATCCTCTCTGAAATCAATCTTATTTATATCAGCATACATTAATATTTCATCTTTTAAAATTTGAAGAAGAGGTCTAAATAAATTACTAGTTATCTCTGGAATACCTAGAAGCCCGTTTAATCCTGTGCCTCTCATAGAATTAATTAAATATGTTTCGAGTTGATCATCTAAATGATGGGCAGTCACTATATAATCAAACTTGTGTATTACTTTTAATTCATTAAACCAATTATATCTTAAATTTCTAGCACCTTCTTGAATACCAACTTTACTTTTTTCACAAAATGCTTTAGTACTAAATTTGGAGGAATAACATTTAATATTATTATTTTTTGACCAACTTAAAATAAATTCTTCATCTGCATTACTTTCTTCAGCTCTAAGATCAAAATTACAATGGGCAATAGAAAAATTCAAATTATTTTGAATAAACAAGTTAGCAAGGACCATGCTGTCTACACCCCCGCTAACAGCAACTAAGAAATTATATTGCTTCAGTGATTCAATTTTATTTTTAAAAATTTTATTGATTTTATGTTCCACTGGGTAAAAATAACTAAAGTTTAAACAAATAAGTATCGTATTATATTATGGTTAAGTTTTTTTTTCTCAACTTGTAGTATATAATTTATATTTTGAAAAATTCTTCTAGTGTAAATTTACCGATTGGAATAGCCCTGCTTCCTATTATTTTTCTTGTATTACTTCTTAGCATAAATGTTTTTATCTATGAAGATGATTCTTTAAATGGCACAAATCAATTTATACTAATCTTATCAGGTCTTTTTGCTGGATCTATTGGCTTCATATATAAGGTTTCCTATAAAGAGATTCTAATAAGTATTTCAAATAGTATAAAATCTGTAACTGGAGCATTGTTAATCCTTCTATTTGTTGGAGCATTAGCAGGAACCTGGATGATAAGCGGTGTCATTCCGTCTATGGTTTATTATGGTCTTAAAATACTTGATCCAAATATTTTTCTTCCTGCTTGTATTGTTATATGTTCTATTATATCAGTTGCAACCGGAAGTAGTTGGACAACATCAGCTACAGTTGGAATAGCTTTAGTTGGAATTGGACAAGCTTTAGGCATTTCTGCTGGAATGGTCGGAGGTGCTGTAATTTCAGGAGCTTATTTTGGAGATAAACTTTCACCTCTAAGTGATACAACAAATCTTGCTGCTGCTGTAACTAAAGTTGATTTATTTAAACACATAAAATATTTAACTTACACTACTATTCCAAGTATAACAATCACTTTTATTGTGTTTATTATTCTTGGATTTCTCCAAGTTTCAGATGGATCAACAGACAATACCTATTTGCTTAGTGCAATTTCAGAAAAATTCAATATTTCATTAGTTCTGTTTATTGTTCCACTACTAGTATTGATAATGATTATAAAAAAGACTCCTCCATTAATTGCTCTTGTTATTGGAACATTAACAGGAGCTTTATTCTCTATAATTTTTCAGCCTCAAATAATTTCTGAACTTTCTAGTGGTTCTAATTCTAAACTTATAAATACTTATGTTGTGATAATGGATACAATTACTGGACCAATATCTATTGAGACTAATAATGAATTATTGAATGATTTATTCTCAACTGGAGGAATGCTTGGTATGTTGAATACAATATTTTTAGTGATTGGAACTATGGTGTTTGGAGGTGCAATGGATGCAATTGGAGCACTCAAAACTATCAGTAAAACTCTTTTAAAATGGGCTAACACATCATTTAAATTATTTGCAAGTGCAGTTGCTTCATGTTTAGCATTAAATGTTAGTGCTTCAGATCAGTACTTATCAATTGTAGTTTCTGGAAAAATGTTTGAAAAAGCATTTAAAGACAAAAATCTTGCACCTGAAAACTTAAGCAGAACACTTGAAGATTCTGCAACAGTAACATCTGCACTTATTCCTTGGAATTCTTGTGGAGCATATCATTCCTCTGTACTAGGAGTTGGGGTTGGGGAATATTTTTTATATGCAATTTTCAATTGGATTAGTCCATTCATGACGTTAATTTATGCTGGATTAAGAATAAAAATTAGGACTTTAGGTGATAAAAATTAATAATCTAACCTCATATTTGTATTTTTGTTAAATACTATTTTTTATGAGTAGCAAGAAAAAAGCCGATTTAAACAAATTTAAGGTTGTATTTGGCTACACTCTTCTATTTATTTCAGTAATCCTTTTCACATCGTTTATATCCTACATGTATAATTGGAGGGTAGATCAAAGTAGCGTGGGTAGCTTACTTGATAGGAATATTCAAGTGGAAAACATACTTGGTAAAATAGGTGCATCAATAAGTCATTTTTTAATTTTTAAGTTATTTGGAATTGCTAGCTTTATATTCCCAGTAATTCTATTAATTTCTTCTTATTACTTACTGTTTAATAAAAAAATACTTGAATTAATTAAAAAAATAAACTGGTTACTATTGCTTATTATTTGGACTACTTTATTATCAGGATATCTTAGTAATTATTTTCCAATTCAATCGGGTATAGTTGGATTTGAAATAAATTCATTTCTTAAAACTTACATAGGAAATATTGGTGTTATACTAATCATAAGTTTCATTTTTGTTTTATCTATTGCAATTCTTTGGAATATAACTCCCTATTCACTTTTTACATTATTAAAAAATACAACCCAAGTAAACAAACAAAAAGAAAAATCTTTTGATGATGATGCTGAAGAAAAAACATATTCTGATTTAAATTTAGAAGATAAAGTAGTGTCAGAGTCAATTGAAAGTGATGAGAATGATTTAGAGTCATCAAAAATATCTGATGATAATATATCAATGGAAGTTGAGGAAATCAACTTTGAAGAGAAAAGCACAAAAAATATTAGTTTTAATAAAGTTGATTTAAAGGAATTTGATCCTACTCTTGATTTAAGCAATTTCAAGAATCCTAGTATTGATATTTTGAAAGATTATGGCGACGGAACTATTAAAATAGATAAGGATGAACTAGAAACAAATAAAAATAAAATAGTTGATACTCTCAAGAATTATAAGATTGGTATAAAACAAATTAAAGCTACAATTGGACCAACAGTAACACTTTATGAAATAATACCTGATGCAGGTGTTAGAATTTCAAAAATAAAAAATCTTGAAGATGATATAGCTTTATCTCTTTCAGCTCTTGGTATAAGAATAATTGCTCCAATACCTGGAAAAGGCACTATTGGTATTGAAGTTCCTAATAAAAAAAAGTCAATTGTCTCAATGAAGTCTCTTTTATCTTCAAAAAAATATATTGAATCTGAAATGGAACTTCCAATTGCAATTGGAAAGACAATCAGTAATGAAACATTTATTGCTGATTTAACTAATATGCCTCATCTATTAATAGCTGGTGCAACTGGCCAAGGTAAGTCTGTAGGTATTAATGCAATTCTAACCTCTATACTTTATAAAAAGCACCCATCACAAGTTAAATTTGTATTAGTTGACCCAAAAAAAATTGAACTTTCTATATATTCTAAAATTGAGAGACACTACTTGGCTAAACTTCCTGAATCAGAAGATGCAATTATTATCGAGAATGATAAAGTAATTAACACATTAAATTCATTATGTAGAGAAATGGATAAAAGATATGAGTTATTAAAGGATGCAATGACTAGAAATATCAAAGAGTATAATACAAAATTTATCTCTAGAAAGTTAAACCCAGAAAATGGTCATATATTTTTACCCTATATAGTTCTTGTAATAGATGAATTTGCAGATTTAATAATGACTGCTGGAAAGGAAGTAGAGACTCCATTAGCTAGATTAGCTCAATTATCTCGTGCTGTAGGGATACATCTAATTATTGCTACACAAAGACCTTCTGTAAATGTAATAACTGGGTTAATTAAGGCTAATTTTCCTGCAAGGATTGCATTTAGAGTTACATCTAAAATTGACTCAAGAACAATTCTAGATACTGGGGGAGCTGAACAGCTGATTGGAAGAGGTGATTTGTTATTTTCTCAGTCAAATGTATTAACTAGAGTTCAGTGTGGTTTTATCGATACTCCTGAAGTTGAAAAATTATCTGATTTTATTGGATCACAAACAGGTTATGCAACTGCTTATGAGCTTCCTGAGTATTCTAAGGAAGAAAGCGGATCTTCATCAGACACAAGTATTGAAGATAGAGATTCAATGTTTAATGAGGCTGCTAGGGTTATTGTTTCAAATCAACAAGGTTCAGCATCTTTACTGCAGAGAAAACTAAAGCTAGGTTATAATAGAGCAGGAAGATTGATTGATCAAATGGAGGATGCTGGAATTGTTGGCCCTTTTGAAGGAAGCAAACCTAGACAAGTATTAATTTCAGATTTAAATTCATTAGAAACTCTATTGAATGGAAACCAAAAATAATATATCTATAAAAGTCATTTTATTTCTTTTAGGTTTTTCAAATCTATTAGCTCAGGAATCTGCTATGGATATTCTTCAAAAAGTAAAAGATAATGCTACCCTGATAGAAAATGCAAAGTATAAATTTATTATTACTTCTGAATTTGAAAATACTCTTCTGCCAATTAATGGTGAGTTTTATATAAAAAACGAAAACTATTTCATTGATACTCCTGAAATTGATCAGATTTATGATGGTAAGAAATTTTATACAATTATTCATGAGAATCAAGAAATAATTGTTACTAATGAGAATAATACTTTTTTTAATTTCACACCTAATCAGATATTTAATTTTTTTCTAAGTGGATTCAATCTTAAGATTGAAAAAATATCAAATAGCTCTTATTTCATAATTGCAGAAAACAATCAAGAAGAAGAGGTTTTTTATTCAATAGTGATTAATAGCTCTAATCTATCTATTGAAAAAATTGAAATGATTGAAAAGAAAAGCAACACTAGAATCAATAGTTTTTTAACATTAACTTATGATTATAATTTAATCGTTCCATTGTCTTTATTTAAATTTGATATCAATTATTACAAAGACTACTTAATAGTTTCTCAAAATTGAAAATATTAGATAAATACATATTAAAATTTTACTTAAGCAGGTTCCTTGGTATTTTTGCTATATGTTTTTTGATATTTATAATACAAACATTTTGGCTTTATATTGATGAACTTGCAGGTAAAGGTCTAGATATTTTTACGATTGGTAAATTCTTTATGTATTTCTCACCCAAACTAGTACCATTAGTTTTGCCACTTTCAATCCTACTAGCATCTTTGACAACTTATGGAACACTTTCTGAAAACTATGAGTTTATTGCCATGAAATCAAATGGAATATCAATAGTTAGAAGTATGATCGCATTATTAATTTTTCATATTTTTCTTGGAATTGGATCCTTTTACTTTTCAAATAATGTAGTGACCTATGGTGAATTAAAATCTTATAATCTGAGAAAAAATTTAGCCAAATTGAAACCTACTTTAAGCATACGCGAGGGAATGTTTAATGATATAGGAAACATGAGTATTAAAGTTGCAAGAAAGTACGGTGATAATGAGCAGTTTTTAGAAGATATTATTCTTCATAATATATCAGATGATGAAATCAATAGACTTGTAATAAAAGCTGAGAGTGGAGAAGTAAGAAATGAGAATGATTCATATCTTCAATTAATACTCAGAAATGGTAATAGATATGAAGACATAGTTACATCATCTGTTGCAGAAAAACAAAAATATCCACATACTAGAGCTTCATTTGAAGAGTATATATTAAATATTGACATATCAGACTTCAACAATATAGACCTTAATGAAGAAAACTATAGGTCAACTTATAAGATGCAAAGAGTAAACCAACTTAAACAAAGTTCAGACACTCTTGTAAGTAAGTTTGAGAGTGATATGGATCGATTTGGAATTACCTTCATGAATAGTCATACTTTAAGAAAATTACCAAATTTAAATACTAATCAAATTGAATCTAATGAGATTAAGATTAACAGATCATTTCTTAATCTTCTAGATGATCCTGAAGTTTATGAGATAAACGGCGTTTTAGCAATGGCAGATGAAGAAGTTGATTTATATTTGAGACAATTATCTAACAAAAAAAAGACATTTTTCTTGCAACAAAAACTTATAAACCTTCATAAGCTTACAATTAATGAGCGATATAGTTTAATCTTTGCATGTATATTTTTATTTCTTATTGGAGCATCCCTTGGAGCTATTATAAGAAAAGGCGGATTAGGATTACCACTAGTACTATCGATTGTAATATTTTTAACCTATCATTATATTGGTGTATTTGGTAAAAATGCAGCAGAAGACAGCTCAATTAGTCCATTTTTAGGAAGCTGGATTTCTACCTTTGTTATAGCACCTTTTGCAATTTATCTAACTAAGATAGTTTCAACAGATAGGGGCTTTAATTTTACTTTATTTGATAAATTTTCACAGATAATTAATAAATTAAAAGTTAATAATGAGTAACATAAAGCTGGACAAAATAGAAGATGCAATTTCTGATATAAAAAACGGAAATATTATAATTGTTGTTGATGATGAAAACAGAGAGAATGAAGGTGATTTTATAACTGCTGCTGAAACAATTGATTCCTCAAAAATTAATTTTATGGCAAAAAATGGAAGAGGTTTGATCTGTGTTCCAATGTCTGAAAATTTATGCTCAAAATTAAGTCTTGGTAAGATGGTTCCCCATAATACCGACCCACTTGAGACAGCATTTACTGTTTCAGTAGATCTAAAAGGAAATGGAGTTACTTCTGGAATATCTGCATCAGATAGAGCTAAAACTGTTCAAGCATTAGTTGATAAAAATACTAAACCTGAAGATCTTCAAAGACCTGGACATGTTTTTCCTTTAATCGCAAAAAATGGAGGTGTTCTTAGAAGAACTGGACATACAGAAGCTGCTATAGATTTTGCTAGACTTGCTGGTTTTAAATCTGCTGGTGTTATAGTTGAGATTATGAATGATGATGGAACTATGTCAAGATTACCTCAATTATTTAAAGTAGCAGAAAAGTTTAATTTAAAAATAGTTTCTATTGAGGATCTTGTAGCCTATAGAATGAAGAATGATAGGTTAATCAGCAAAAGCTTTGATGAGAAAGTTAAAACTAGTTTTGGAAATTATAGATTAAGAGCTTACAAACAGACTAATAATGATCAAGTTCATATTGCCTTAACTCTCGGTGATTGGAATAAAGATGAACCTGTTTTAACTAGAATAAATTCATCAGTTGTTGATAATGATGTTACTAAAATATTGTCAGGAACTAATGAAAAAAATTATGATAAAATCTTTTCCAAAATTAATAAAAAAGGCAAAGGTGCTGTGATCTTTATTAATCAAGATCAATCCTCTGAAGATATATTAAAGAAACTTAGCTCATTAAGCAATAATTCCAATAAACCTAAAATTGATTTTAAAGATTTTGGAATAGGAGCTCAAATATTACATAATCTAGATATTTATAAAGTCAATTTACTAAGTAATTCTGAGCAGAAACATCGTGTTGGACTATCTGGTTATGGATTGAGTATAGTAGATTATACTAAGTATTAAAAGTATCCATCCATAGCTTTACTGCCATATAAGACACCATTACTAGAAGAGTTATTCTAATAACCTTATCACCCTTCTTAACAGACCATCTGCTAGATAGCCAAGCACCAACTATAGAGCCAAGAACCATCCATAATCCAACCATCCATAAAATTTTACCATCTAAAGCAAAAATTAAAACTGCAGCAATAGAATACACAAATACAGAAAAAGCTTTAACAGAGTTAGTCCTGAGTAAATTCATTCTATTTAATTGAGTTAGTAAAAGCATTATTACTATCCCAACTCCAGCCTGAAGAAATCCACCATAAATACCAACAAAAAAGAAACCAATTAATCCACCTATTAAATATTTCCCAGTAAGTCTTTCCGGCAAGTCTAAAGAAGCAATTGATTTAGATCTAAAAACTATTATAGTACCAACAGTTATCATAATAATAGCTAAAAATCTTTTAAAAGTATCTCCATCCATGTCGATAGCAATTTTAGCTCCAATTATGGCTCCAACTGTAGCGACTAAACCAAAATATAATCCATAGGGATGTGTAACAATTTTCTTACTTCTATAACCGTAACTAGCAACTAAAGCAGCTGAAATTACCATAAGTCTATTTGTGCCGTTTGCAGTAGCCTCATCTAGACCCAAAAAAAGTATTAATACTGGAAGTGTAACTAGAGAGCCCCCACCTGCTAATGTATTAACAACACCTGCAAAAAGACCAATTCCAAGAAGTATTAAGATTGAATTTATATCTAAAAGCATAACCCTAAAAGTAAGACAATTATTTTTTGATTCACCTGAAGCTTAAATTATTTTTTTATACCTAAAATCGTGTATATTTGCACCTGCATTGGAGAAATGGCAGAGTGGTCGAATGCGGCAGTCTTGAAAACTGTTGAGGGTCATACCTCCGGGGGTTCGAATCCCTCTTTCTCCGCTTAAGCTCTTGTAAATTAATGATTTGCAAGAGCTTTTTTTTGAGATAATTAAAAAAATATAATAAAAAAGTATATTAGCATGAGAGTAATTAAAAATTAATATAAATTAAAAGAACAGTAACAACAAAATAGATTATTTTTAAAATTCAAAGATGTCAATTACTCCAAAAAATATCGGCTTAGTTTCAGGACCATTAGCATTCATTTTAATTTTACTTTTTTTTCATCCTGAAGGGCTAAATCCTCGTGCAAATGCTATTCTTGCATCTACTATTTGGATTGCTATTTGGTGGGTAACAGAAGCTATCCCTATAGCGGTAACCGCATTATTACCAATTATTTTATTCCCCTTAACTGGCGGATTAGGATTATCAGATACAACAGCTTCTTTTGGTCATAAATATGTTTTCCTTTATGTTGGGGGTTTTATCATCGCCATCGCTATTCAAAAATGGAATTTACACAAACGAATAGCATTAAATATTATTAATTTAATAGGAACAAACGTTGTAAATATTATTCTTGGTTTTATGGTTGCGACTGCATTTATGTCAATGTGGATTTCTAATACAGCCACTGCTGTAATGATGTTACCAATTGCGATTGCGATAGTTGCACAATTAAAGGATGATCCTAATACAATTGAAAAAGAAAATCTAATTTTTGGTAAGGCTTTGATGTTGGGTATTGCATATAGCGCATCCATTGGTGGATTAAGCACTTTGATTGGGACGCCACCTAATTTAGTCTTAGCAGGAGTAGTCGAGGAAACCTTTGGATATGAAATTACCTTTACTCAATGGTTTAAATTTGGTTTCCCCATCTCAGTAGTATTATTGTTTTTATGTTGGAAATACCTTACCAGTTTTGCTTTTAAGTTTAAACAAAAGAGTTTTCCTGGTGGAAGAGCAGAAATTAGTAAACAGTTAAAATCATTAGGTCAAATAAGCTATGAAGAAAAATTAGTGGCTGGGGTTTTTACTTTAACAGCATTTGCATGGATGAGTCGATCTTTTTTATTGGAATCAATTATTCCAGGAATTGATGATACAATTATTGGACTTATAGGGGCTATAGTCATCTTTTTATTACCAACAAAAAACAAAGAAAGAAGGCTCATAAATTGGGATGAAGCTGTAAAATTGCCTTGGGGAATTTTATTATTATTTGGTGGAGGAATGGCCTTAGCCGCAGGTTTTAAAGATAGTGGATTAGCCTTATGGATTGGTTCTCAAATGACCTTACTAGATGGTGTTTCACTTTTTTTATTGGTCTTCATTTTGATTGCTGTCGTTAATTTTCTTACAGAAATTACTTCAAACTTAGCAACAACAGCCATGCTATTGCCTATCTTATATCCAATGGCAATAATAATTGATGTACACCCATTTATCTTAATGGTAGCTGCTACAGTAGCTGCTACATGTGCATTTATGTTACCTGTTGCCACACCACCTAATGCTGTGGTTTTTGGATCAGGATATTTACGTATTCCCGATATGGTTCGTGTCGGTATTTGGATGAATTTACTTTCAATTATTTTATTAACTCTTTTTGTATACTTTTTACTACCTATATTATGGGATTTTGATCCATTAGTTTTTATAGTACCAGAATAATAGTCAGAGTTTTTTTATAGCTTTATATGTGAAGTATTTTTTTGCTATAGCTTTATTAATATTAATTTCATCTGCTACATTAAATGGTCAAGAAGGAAGTAAAATTGATCTTAATAATGTTAATGTCGGTACGAAACGACTTCCTACAATTTTTTTATTTGGCCAAGAATATACCTCTAGAGATAGAAATGAACTACTTAGAGGATTATTAAAATCTCAATTTTTTAAAGAAGATTTAAAAATTATTATAAATCTTGAGGAGTTTACTTCAAAAAGAATTTTCAGCTTCAGACATGAAGGACCTGTTGAGATAAGTGTAGATGGTAAAAAATTAAAAAATCAAAATTATTATAATTCTAGTAGTAGTAATCTACAAACTTATCAAGTTAGAGATAATAGTAGATTAGTGAGGTTATTGATTAGAATAAAAAATGTCAGAATTGACAGCAGTTTAACTGGAATATTAATAAGGAAATCTTTATCAAAAGAAATTAAAATAACTGAAAATAAAATTCAAGAAATTTTGAATAAATCAGATTTTGAGATTGATAATGACACAATAATAGTAAGAAGTAAAAAGAAAGAGCGGGAATTAAATAAATTTTATAGACTTAAATTTAGACAAGAAATAAAATATGATCAGGCTTCTGTGATTGAATTTAAAATCTTTACTTATTAATTAGTTTAAATCTAATTATTTGACCAACTTTTAGTTGTGACAAGTCATTTAATGATTTCTCATCTAATTGAAGGATTCTATTGTATCCACCTGAGGTTTGACAATCCCTATGAAGAACTATAATATTACCAGATGGAGTTAGCTGAGTTGTTCCCGGTAATACAGGAGATGAAATAATAGATTTAGTTCCAATCTGAAGCTTTTCATTCAAATTATATCCCATTCTATTATTAACACCAATTGTAAATTTTTTATTGAGCAACATTGCTACAGAGTCTTTCTTTAAGTTATTAAATTCTGGTCCTTTAAAAACATTTAAAACACTATCTATCTTAAATACTGATTTAAATTCAAAATTAAAATTAGATTTATTATTCTTTATTACTTTTATTTCATCTCCTTTTTTAAGAAAATAAGAAGTAGTTATACCCTTAAATGAAGATTTACTCCCAAGAATTGATTTTACATCTATGCCTCCAGAAATTGCTAAATAACATCTAGCACCATACTTTGAATGATTAATTTTTAGAGTATCACCTAATTTAACATGAATAGGTTTATACATATCTACTTTATCATTATTAATTAACGAACTAAAGTCAGCACCAGTAATTGATAATATATAGTCAGCATTAAAAAGCAATGTGGGTCCCATTAAAGTTATTTCAATAAGAGACTCATTTTCATCATTACCAACTATTTTATTTGCTGTTCTAGCACTCTCTTGATCCATAAAACCTGAATAAGGAACACCTATATTTCTATATCCAAACCTTCCATGGTCTTGGATATTAGAATAAAGTCCTGGTTCAATCACTTTAATCATTTTATCTTCAATTAGATTTTATAGAGTTCTTTTTTTGATTGATTCATATTTAGATTTAGATATCTCAATGAATTTAATTTTATCCCCGGGGGTTGCAAAGCAAGCTGATTCATTCTTCAAGTCAAAAAATTTTAAAGGGGATGAACCTATGATATGCCATCCTCCAGGACTATCCTGGGGATAAATACATGTTTGGTTTAATGCTAGTCCAATTGAGCCCTCTTTCACGTTTAGAGAAGGTCTTAATTTTCTTTCACAGTGAAGTCTATTTTCAGTGTTTCCTAAATACATAAAACCTGGCAAGAAACCCATAGACATTATATCGTATACTTTAGATTTATGTATTTGAATAACCTCTTGTTTAGAAATATTTTTTGATTTTGAAAATTCCTCAAGATCAGAAGCATAAAAAGTGTGATAACATACAGGGATTTCCCATATTTTACTTTTTAGTTTATTTTTAGTTTTTCCTGTCTTTATACTCTTTACTTTGATATAGAAATCATCTACTGAAATTTTATTACTATCAAAGACTACAAGTAATGAATTTATAGATTGAACTGTATCAATCAAATATTCTTTATAGTCAATTTCAATTATACTTTTCAGGGAAGAAAGAACTTGAATTAAGTCTGAGTTAATATCAGAGTCAGATGAAATTAGGATTGAGTTTGCGCTGTAAATAAAATATTTCATAATATCATCTATTCTTAAAAACCTTATTTATTTCTTTAAGAATTTTAATAGAGTTATTTGTGTCTGAATGTACACATAATGTGTCAAATTTTATTTTATATGTATTTCCTGAAACTGTCTTAAGAATATTTGATTCTATAATACTTGAAATATGTTTAATAACCTCTTTAGGCTTATTGATCAATGCAAACTCTTTATCTCTTGAAACTAAGCTTAGATCATCATTATAATTTCTGTCTGCAAACACTTCATAAATTATTTTAAACCCTCCTTTTAAAGCTAATATTTCAATCTCAGACTGATATGGAACATATAATGAATACTTTTCTTTATAATCCTTTATTGTATCTAGATAAAAATCTGCTATATCTAAATCATGAATCATTTCATTGTATAAAGCACCATGTGGTTTTATATGATTTATTTGTTTACCATATGAATTTACTATCTGCTCTAATGATTTAATTTGATTGATTATACTAAATGAGAATTCAGAACTTGAAATATCTATTTTTTTTCTTCCAAAATTTAATCTATCGGGATAGGATGGATGAGCTCCAATTTGTAAATTATTTCTTATTGCAATTTCTACACATTCAATCATACTTTCATTGTTCCCTGCATGACCTCCACATGCAATATTACAAGAGTTTATCAAAGGCATAATGATATGCTCGTTATTTAAACCTTCTCCTAAATCACAATTAATATTTATCATTAGAATAGGAAAATTAAACCTTTGATTCCTAGTATTAAAGAAATAATTACTATAAAAAAACCAAATATATTTTGATATTTATAATTGTATTTAGGACTAATTATATTCTTATCATTGATTAACCATAAAAGTGTTATTGCTATTATGGGCAGTAAAAAACTATTTGAAAACTGAGCAAATTTTATTATTTCTATAGGGTTAATATCAATCATCGATACTATTACTCCTGTGGTTAAAATAAAAATCCAAACGAGTCTAAACCGATTACTTTTAAGTGAATTATTCCAACCAAAACAACTTTTAGCAACATATGCTGCTGCTAGAGGTGCTGTTATTGATGAAGTTATTCCAGAGGCAAACAATCCTAATCCAAGGAAATAAATTGCAAATTTTCCATATAGTGGCTCTAAGCCTTTAGCTAGGTCAATAACTCCAGTCACATTTTGATTAGAAACAGATGCAGCCGTAATTATTATTGATAAAGAAACTAGACCTCCTAGAAGGATTGAAATAAAACTTTCAATTCTAGCTACTTTAAGTTTATCAATTGAATTCCATTTTTCCGATACTAATGATGAATGAAGAAAGATATTGTAAGGAACTACAGTTGTTCCAATTAGACCTAGAACAACAATCAAATTACTTGAGTTTACCTGTGGTTTAAAAATTCCATTTAAAAGATTCGTTATATCAGGCTTTGTCATTATAGCTGTTATAAAAAAAGATACACTCATTATTATGACAAGCGATACAAGAGATCTTTCTAATATTTTATAATCACCTTGATAGAGAATTACAAATGCTATTAAACCAATAAAGACAGGAATATAATTGATAGATTCATAATTAATAATTGCAGAAATACCTAGCGATGCTCCAGTTATGTTGCCAGCTTCATATGCAGTATTTCCGATTATAATAGAAGAAATAATAAGTAGTATTATCAATCTATTTAGGAAAATAGATTTTATTGAAGTTCTTATAACTTCAGCTAAGTTCATTCGAGTAACTAAACCAATTCTTAGAGACATCTCTTGAAGTACGATTGTTGAAAATGTTGACAAAATAATTGCCCAGATTAATGAGTATCCAAAAGAAGCGCCTGCAATTGTACAAAGAGTAACGGTTCCAGGTCCTATAAATGCTGCAGCAATTAAAACACCTGGCCCTATATCTCTAAACCATTTCATTATGGAACTTGAATCTTATCTCCAAGTAATATTGCATTAAGAAACAGTCTATTTGTGCCATACCATGAGCCTCTAAAATTTGGATTATCAGAAAACATTACTGCTCTTCCGTTTCCAATTTTAGATACTAATAAAGAAACTGTAGAATTAAGTTTTTCTGCATTATTATCTGTTATAAACCCATCTATTAAAGGGTCGTTAGTATACCTAACAACAGAAGAATATTCATTATCTGATGGTTGAATCCATACAGTATTATTTCTGTATACTGGAATATTAGAATCCTCATAACCAAATCCAATTGGATGTGTCAGATCAACATGGGCATTTAGGATAATACCGCCAATCCTCTCTTTACCTCTATTATCTTGTGCATCAATATATGGTTGATAATCTTTTCTATCCTCATCTTTATCTGATTCAAGTAATTTTTCATTTACAATTCCATTATCAATAAGGAATTTTGAACCAGAGCCTATTGAAATAATTGTATTGCCATTACTTGCCCAGTCTTTAATTTTCTTTATTTGATCTTCATTAAAATCATAACTTCCAGATACTATTACCATTGTTGTGTATGTATCCAAAGAAACTCTATCAAAATTTCTAATAGGTATTTTTGAAATTGGCATTCCTACTCTCTGATCTAAAAGATGCCATACTTCTCCTGCCTCATAAGATCTAACTCCAGTTCCTACTAACATCATTGCTTTTTGCTTTTTTAAAGGAGAAACATATCTACTTCCAAGATCAATTCCACCTGAACTTAAACCAGAAGGAGCAGAATAAATATTTACTTGAAATTTATTCTGAATATTTTCGAGTTTATTAAATAATTCTTTTGGACTAATTTTTTGAAGACTTACTGGAATTACTAAAGATCCATAATCAAATGGAATAAGTCCACTAGAAGTATTTATGGTAAATGGCTTAAAAGCAGTTGATACTAAAATATCACTGTTGACTAAACTGTTAATTACTGCTGGAATATTATAATCAACAGAATTAATTATGTAAGCATATTCAGATTCGTCTATTTTATTTACGGTAAATAGATTATCAAGATTATCAAGCTCAACACCTTGAATATCTTTTGATGAAGAATTATAATCAATGTCGTAAAAGTTAGCAATTGACCAAGCTGAAGCATCATAAAAAACACTATCTCTAAATTCAGTATTAGTCTCAAAGATGGATCTTACTGTTCTATAATTCTTTTGTTTTGTTGGAACAAAGAAATTATCATTGTCTTTTAATACACTTATATCATGAATCATTAATTTATCAATAAATGCTTTAGTCTTATTTCTGTCTTTTCCCATTTTGAAAGAGTAACCCTTTATTCTTTTTTTATCTGCATCTGTTAATGCTGAAGCAAAAAATCTTTGCTGATATTCCATTAATTCATCTTTCATTTCAACTGATCCTTTAACAGTATTCATTCCTGACACATATTGGTTTCTTATTGTAAAAGGAAATGTAATTTCTCCAAATTGAGTTACCTGTTTATGCCCTCTAGAGCTTGCTTGCTCAAATAACATACCTATTCCACCCATTAAATCACCATATGAAGAATGATACCCTGGATAAGTCTTATCAAAAGCTTCTTTTGAAAAATACATCGATCCTATTTCATCTAGACCTTTGGCAAAGAATTTACCAAATAATCTTTCAAAATATTCATAGTTTTCTTGAGGTATAACAGGATCTTTTGCAGCGTGTGTTTTCCATGGTACAAAAAAATATGTGCTGTTGCTTCCCATTTCATGAAAATCCATAGTTACATTTGGATACCAATTATGATGAAAGTCTATTTTTCCCCTAGTCTCTGGGTGAATTCCTAGCAAAACATCTCTATTTAAATCAAACCAATAATGGTTTGTTCTTCCACCAGGCCAATATTCATTATGTTCAGCATCTTGAGGATCATCAACAAGAGGTGTACCTTTATAGCTATTTACCCATTGAGTATGTCTATCTCTTCCGTCTGGATTAATTGTAGGATCTATTAATACTATTGAATTTTCTAAGTAATCTTCGACTTCTTTAGATTTAGAGCTGATTAGTGTGTATGCTGTAAGCATTGCAGCCTCAGAACTAGAAGGTTCATTTCCATGCACATTATATCCAAGGTTTACTATTACTGGAAAGTCTGTTGGTTTAATTGATTGAATATAATTTTCATCATCAGGTTTTATATACGAAAGATGTGATTTCCTAATTGTTTCAATATTTTTAATTTTTTCAGGAGAACTTACTATCAAATAGATCAATTTTCTTCCTTCGTATGAAGTTGCGTAACTAAACATATCTGCTTTATCTGATACATTTGATAAATATGTCATATATGACACAATTAAATCATGCCTAGTGTGCATTTCACCTATAGGGTAGCCTAAAAACTCTTCAGGAGACTTTATATTTTCATCAAAAGGAGCATATTTTTCATAATAATAATCTTGTGAATAAAGTGAACCTAAAAATATAAGGTTAAGAAGTAAAAATTTTCTCATAATATTATTTATTAATACCTGGTAA
>Ga0115000_10000511_pt1 | contig 35993 bp, 29 predicted proteins | sample ArcticOcean_MG_C_6_FD_89690 | JGI IMG/M metagenome (GOLD analysis project Ga0115000, IMG submission 89690) | Marine microbial communities from western Arctic Ocean - ArcticOcean_MG_CB8_128 | ecosystem: Environmental > Aquatic > Marine > Oceanic | place: Arctic Ocean: Canada Basin | collected...
AGTCCAGTGGATCGTGCTTCTGAAGACGATTCAGAAGAGGCATCAGCTCGTAAGTTGGCTATTTTCTCATCCAGCCTTTCAGATAATGTTGGTGGCCCCTCTTCGACAGTAGGTATAGGCACGAAAAACTCTAGTTCTGCATAAATATTAGCTGCAGGTACTTTTTCACGAACAGTAAATTGAGTCAAGGTTAAAAGCGCTACAGCATGCACGCTTAGCGTAAAGATTAAAGCTTTTTGTACTGCCTGACCCGACATTGTTTAATCGTGAACTACGGTAGTTTCTCTGTGAAAAATAGATGCAGTTATGCTCATATTATCTCGGAAATAGAAAGTTCCTGTTTTCATCAGAACCTTTTTATACCTAATGACTTCATCATCAGTTCTAAAGGTAATCTCCTTCACCGTTCCATTAGGTATCTCATAAGAATATTCATAATAACCTTGTGGCAGCTCTTCGTCTTCAATAGAGAGTCTAGGTGTTCCCGCGTCGCTCTCCTCCTCCCCTGCGTACTTATCAAACTCCTCTTTACGCTCATCGTAACCCTCGGAATTAGAATCAATTCGACGTTGGTCTAAAGCTCCTTCTTGTCTGATGGTTCTAGAATCTATACTCGCCTTCTCCTCCTTAATCTCCTCGAGATGCTCCTCAGCTTTTCCCTCATACTCAGACTCTGGCGTTTTATCCAAACTATGATCCCAATCACTATTATCCTGCTTCTTCCTTTCAATATCCTCTGAATTGAATATCCTCACTCCAGTAGCATTAGCGTTATGTTCAGCCGTAAATTTTTCAACTTCCTCATGTTTTGAATATACATCCTGTTGATTCTTCTTACTAAGCAATATGCCTGCGTCCTTCATCTCCTCAGCGTTCTTAACTACAACTTCAATTTTTGCGATTTCATCTTGAATCTTAACATCAGCTTTATCTGAACTTTCCTGAAGCATCTCCTCTTGGACTTCCTTTTTAGCCTCAATATCCTGAGCTCGAGCAATATTCTCTGCTTTTAAAGCATCCTTAAAAAAGTTGTCTGCATCATCTGATGTTCCATTTGCGCCGCTGGCCAAAACCGCAGCCCTCTTCGCCGCAGCCGCAGCCTCTTCCGCTCTGACCGCAGCCTCATTAGCCGCAGTAGCAGCTTCTTCAGCAAGTTGAGCTGCCCTATCAGCTAACTCTTGAGCTTGGCGAGCCTCAGCTGACGGATCGTTAGCAGTTTCTGCACTCCTCTGTCGTGCCTCCTCTTCTTGTCTAGCTTTTTCCTCTGCTTTAGAGTCTTCTTCAGCTTTATTAGCCGCTGCCTCATCTGCTTTTTCAGCATCTTTGTCTGCATTTGCTGAATCTATCGCGTCGAGTTTCTCTCTAGCCTTATCGCGTTCTACAGTAGCCTCCTCATCATCGGGAATAAGTTCCAAAGCCTCATTAAAATAGCCAAGTGCTTCCTGCCATTTCTTCTTCTTCATAGCATTCTCACCCGACTTCATCGCTACATCATAAGCTCTTTTGTTCTTAGAACGATTCTCCTCAATCTCATCTAATCGATTTAGTTCATTCTCTATCCTCTGCATCATTCTTTCAGTATGATCCATGTTAAACAAGAATTTCTTCGTGTCGGCATTGTACGCCCCTATGCCTATCGGCGTGTCTAGAATTGAAGTGTCGAACCCATCAATGTTCTTAAACAGTTTCATATCTAAATCGAATAAAGTCAACGTAGATGTATTATTCGAATCTCCATCATGGATGTCGGAAAAGTCTAGCTGTGTTTTTTTCGTGGTGAAATTCTCTCTTTGGTATTCAAGAACATAGATAAAACCTAGAGGAAGCTCGAATGAATAACTTGCACTTTTATCTAACTCTGCTCGTTGAAGCTCGATTCCATCTTGATAAACGACCACGAGCGCTCCCGGTAGCTTGCGTCCAGAATCATCATCTTTAATAGTTCCTGAAACTTGGAAGACATGGTTTTGGGATAGAATACCACCCGAAGCAAGAACGAAGCATATAGCCAGCGTGCTTAGGTTTCTAAGATATTGAGCAAATTGAGCAAATTCCATGTCTACATTTATGGTTGACTAATAACGCTAACTAAGAACAAACAAGTGCCTAGAGATTGTAAAAATACAGGATTCAGCTTTTGGGAACACAAAGGTTGGCTAGAAGAGAGGGATATTGTTATCATAGGAGCTGGATTTGTGGGGCTTTCTGCCGCAATTGAATGTCGAAAATTAAATCCCTCAGCTCGCATAACTATCTTAGAATCTGCTGCACTTAATGGGGGCGGAAGTACACGTAATGCAGGGCTTACGTGCTTCGGGTCGCCTTCTGAGCTGTTAGAGGATTGGAGGAAATTAGGTCGCTTGGAAACTGTGGCTTTAGTTCAGCGGAGAGTTTCTGGATTAAAATGGTTGTTGAAAGAATTTGGGGAAGAAGCTATTGGATACGAAAATTGTGGGAGTCGTGAGGTGTTTACTGTCGATAATGCGGAACTTGGGAAAGAGGTGCTAGAGTTTTTGCCGCAATTGAATGAGACGCTTGTCGATGTTTTCGGGGGGATGGCGTTTGAGGTTGTGGCTGGGGGTGATGGGGTCGATGGGTGTGGATTGTGTATTAGCAGTCCTTTCGAGGGGTTGCTAGATACTGCCGCACTCTATCGCGAATTCCTTAGTAAAAATATCAACTCAGGGGTTGATGTTTTGAATGGTGTTAGAGTGGAGGAGATCGTGAAGTCTGAAAATGGATGGGAACTGAGGATTGATGGTGGAGTCGTGCAAGCAAGGCAGGTACTCGTTGCTAATAATTCTATGGCAGCAGAGCTCCTTCCTGACCTTGATGTCAGGCCGGAAGTTAATCGGGTACTAGTAACGGAGGTGATGCCTGGATTAGCTTTTTATGGAACATGTCATCACGATAGAGGGTATGTGTATCTAAGGAGGATAGACACACCAGAGGGACCGCGTATGCTCATAGGAGGAGGTCGACAGTGGGGTGATGGTGATTCCGATGAAGTAAGAGAGAAACTGATAACCTTTTTAAGAACTCACATCGTGGGGGCTGAGAAAGCTGAGGTAGAATACGAATGGAAGGGGTACTTGGGAATAGGTGAAGTCCGTAATCCTATCTGTAAAACCCTCAAGCCAGGACTCCATGTGGGTGTTCGTTTAGGAGGGATGGGCGTGGCTCTGGGAGGAGAACTAGGGGTTGAGCTAGCTAGACTAGCTCAATAAAACCGCTCGACGATTACGACACACTTTCTTTTATAGCCTCTGTTACCTTGGTTGCCACCTTTCTGCCGTCCATTGCAGCAGACAGTATGCCACCGGCATATCCTCCACCTTCACCGCAAGGATAAAATCCGCTGACCTCTGGATGAACTAATGACTCTCTATCTCTAGGTATTCTAACGGGGCTGCTAGTGCGAGACTCTGGGCCCAGTACTATCGCTTCTGGATGAAGATATCCTCGCATCTTCTTCTCAAACTCAAGAAAACCCTGTACGAGGGATTGAGATACCATTGATGGGAGAATCTTATGAAGCTCAACTGGAGTAACTCCGGGGTGGTAGGAACAATCTGGGAGGGATCTAGAGGGACGACCCTTTACGAAGTCAACTAACCTCTGAGCTGGGGCTTTCTGGGTGCTTCCTGCTGCTCCCCAACACGCTCTCTCTACTGCTGCTTGATACTGCATGGCACCAAGAGGCCCAGAAAATCCCGCCGCAGTCCAAACCTCTTCGTCGATGGTGACCACCACCCCTGAATTAGCGTACGGGTTATCTCTCTTCGAAGGGGACCAGCCGTTAGTAACGATCTCGCCAGGAGAGGTTGCACAAGGGGCGATGATTCCACCAGGACACATACAGAAACTGTGGACACCCCTTCCTTGAACTTGACAAACTAGAGAGTACGCTGCGGCGGGGAGGCGCTCCTCGTCCCTGAAGTTCATGCGCGACTCTCCATGGTACTGCTTATCGTCAATGAAGCTTTGGGGATGCTCAACTCGAACCCCTATCGCAAAAGGTTTCGCCTCGAGTGCTACTCCCTTATCATGCAGCATGGTGAAGATATCTCTGGCACTATGACCTGTGGCAAGCACTAGGTGTGAGCACTCGACCTCTTTTTTCTCACCAGACTCTACGTCTTCAAGCGTAATAGCCGATATGTTTCTGCTGGTTATTGTAATATCAACGAGCTTAGTATTAAACAAAACCTGGCCGCCCGCTCGCTCTACGGTTTCACGAATGCTCGTTATTATCGCTGGAAGCTTATTCGTGCCTATGTGCGGATGCGCATCGACAAGGATGTCAGAGTGGGCACCGTGTGCTACTAGCCATTCGAGAGCTTCACGAACATGGCCGCGCTTCTTCGCCCTGGTGTAAAGCTTCCCGTCGGAGTACGTCCCTGCACCACCCTCTCCGAAACAATAGTTGGAGTTAGGGTTTACAATGTGTTCTTTAGTTAATAAGGCCAAATCACGTCGGCGCTCCCTCACATCCTTTCCTCTTTCCACGATGATAGGCTTTATACCTGATCTGATGAATTCCAAAGCCGCATACAGGCCAGCCGGTCCACTGCCCACAATTATAACTTCGGGAGCTCCTTCTGGCACTGATGGAAATTGCCAGAAATCAGAAAATTCTGGATCTACAGGCTCGGGAATACCTTCCCCTCCAGCTTCTACTGTGAGCTGCATAATAATAGGTCTTTTACGAGCGTCTATGCTTCTCCTCAACACCCTCACCCATGAAAGCGAGCCCTCTGAAAGAGCCATACACTCTTCCGTTGCTCTTAATAATAAATCAGAAGACGAGGCTTCTTCGGGAGTTATCCGGATTTGGCCTTTAAAAACTCCTTCATCGTTTTTCTCCATAATGCGAAGATATAATGTGTGACTCGTTACATTTGCGACCCCATGGAAGTAACTACAGAAGTTTCAAACAATGATTTTCCACATAATCCTCTGCGATTTGATGTGGAAGATTTGACAAGAGAAGAAGTTCTTTCGCTTTACGAAAAGCTAATGCTTCCTCGAATGATTGAGGAGAAGATGCTAAGCCAGCTAAGGCAGGGTAAAATTTCAAAGTGGTTCAGTGGGATAGGTCAGGAAGCCATTTCCGTAGGTGTAGCAGCAGCAATGCCAGACGAGACATGGATTTTACCCATGCACAGAAACCTAGGTGTCTTCACAACTAGAGGAATTACACTAGATAGACTCTTTTCTCAGTTCAAAGGAAAGATGCACGGTTTTACTAAGGGAAGGGATAGGAGTTTTCATTTTGGGTCGAAGCAGCATCACATATGCGGAATGATTTCTCACCTAGGCCCGCAGCTCGGAATAGCAGACGGAATAGCTCTAGCCCACAAGCTTGAAAAGAACGGAAAAGCAACCTTTGTTTTCACTGGAGATGGAGGCGCTAGTGAGGGTGATTTTCACGAAGCTGTAAACGTAGCTACGGTTTGGCAACTTCCCGTAATAATAGGCATCGAAAACAACTCGTGGGGACTCTCAACTCCATCGAGTGAACAGTACAGATGTGAGCACTTTACAGACAAAGCAAAGGGCTACGGTATTGCAGATGAAGATGCCATCCAAGTCGACGGAAACGACATCCTTGCCGTCTACAACACTGTCCGTAAGTGTGTTAAATCTTTAGAAGAGAACCCTAGACCTATACTGCTAGAGTTCAAGACATTCCGAATCAAAGGTCACGAAGAAGCCTCCGGCACTAAGTACTACCCAGACGGCCTCATTGACAGGTGGGCAGCCATAGACCCTATCGACAGATTCACTAAGCACTTAAAGGCCACTGGCGGACTTACTGACGAGGAGGAATTAGAGGTGAGAAACAAGCACAAAGCCGACATCCTATACGGACTTAAAGTCTCAACCGATATGCCTGTAATCGAGGCCGATATGGATGCCGAATTACGTGACCGCTACGCTCCGGGAACACCCCCTCCTACTCCGGCTATTTCTGAGGGTAGAGAGCTGCGAATGATAGACGCGATTCAGGAGGGTTTGGGCATGAGTATGGAGAAGCATGAGAGCATGATTTGCATGGGCCAAGACATAGGTCACTACGGTGGCGTATTTAAAGTAACCGATGGATTCATCGAAAAATTTGGAAAAGACAGAGTGCGTTCAACACCACTTTGCGAATCGGCAATAGTAGGCGCTGCTTTAGGACTTAGCATCGAGGGGCGCAAGTCCATGATGGAGATGCAGTTCTCTGATTTTGTTACTTGTGGGTTTAACCAAATCGTAAACAACCTCGCTAAAATCCACTGGAGATGGGGACAAGCCGCCGATGTCGTGGTGAGAATGCCCACTGGCGGAGGAGTCGGAGCTGGCCCTTTCCACTCACAGAGTACAGAAGCGTGGTTCTTCCACATCCCCGGACTCAAAATCGCATACCCATCTACTCCGGCTGACGCCAAGGGCTTACTGAGAATGGCGGTCGACGACCCCAATCCCGTTCTTTTCTTCGAACATAAATTCATGTACCGTAGCGTCACAGGCTTTGTGCCAGAAGAAGATTATACCATAGAATTCGGAAAAGCCCGCACCGTGCGTGAAGGATCCGACGCCACCATCATCACCTACGGCCTGGGAGTTCTTTGGGCTGAGAAAGTGCTAGACGCAAACCCCGATATTTCAATAGATTTACTCGATCTACGCACCCTACTTCCTTGGGACGAACAAGCCGTTATGGATAGCGTCCGAAAAACCGGCAAGGCCCTAGTCCTACATGAGGACACTATGACTGGCGGAATCGGAGGCGAAATCTCATCTCGAATACACGAACTCTGCTTCAATGACCTCGACGCGCCAGTAGCCAGAACAGCCGGCCTCGACACAGCCTACCCTTTCACCGAAGACCTCGAAAGAAACTTCATGGCTAACTCCCGATTCGAACAAGACCTAAAAACCTTACTCTCTCATTAAGAGTGACTCCCTTGATTTCGTCAGGGAATTTGTCAACATATTGGTTGACTTTTTTACGGTACGACGTGATGCAGTGTGACACGCGTGCAATTTCATTAGGGAATTAGTCAACCAGTTGGTTGACTTTTTTACGGTACAACGACATCAAATGCGACACACTCAATTTCACCAGGGAATCTGTCAACTCACAGGTTGACTTTGCACCTAACCTTTTTTACCGTGCCTTCTTTGTTGACGGGCCGATGACTGTGAGCCTGCAGATCTTCCGGCTGCAGCACGTGCGCCGCCACCTTTGAGTGCTTCTTCAACCATTTTGATGTCCTTTGTAAGGAGACCCTTTGTATCAAGGCGCTTGCACTCTTTCACAAGTTTCATCGCCTCTGGGAGTCTGCGACGGGCACTTGCAACAACAGCTAGATTGAGTTTGGCTGCGGCCTCATCATGACTCTGCTTAAGCCCTAAAGCAACGGATTTTTTCAATAATCTCTCAGCCTCATTCATGTTCTCTTCCATAGAAAGAGAGCCTAACAGAAAATAGTAATAGCCCCTCTGATTTGGCCACAAATTATTAACCTTAACCCTAGAAAGCCACTTTTTCGCCTCAGGCATCTTTTGTTGGCGAAGGTTCACAAAGGCGATAACCATGCGAATACTCCTCAGAGTCATCATCACAAGAATAATCGTCAGCAGAAGCATGCCTATACCATTTCCTATCTGATTATCAATGAAAAGGATAATCGTATAGACCAAACTAGCTGTAGCCAACGCTATTTTAAACAATCGAATAAACATGGGGTATTACCTTTGTAGAATATTAGTAGAAGAAAATTATCTCTCGCGAAGTAATTTCGCACAAACTTAATACTTGATGAATTGGAAACACCTTAACTCCAAAGACGATTTAGATGAAGCAATCACTTCTTCTAGCAACTCACTCGTAATACTATTCAAACACAGCACTAGATGTTCTATCAGTCGTATGGCTGAGAAGATGCTGGCTATGGGTTGGGATGAAAGTCTAGACACTGTAGAAGCATACCACCTAGACCTTCTCAGCCACAGAGATGTTAGTGCAGCCATAGCAGAAAAGCTAAATATTCCCCATCAAAGCCCTCAACTGCTAGTTTTACAAAACGGCGCAGTGCTTGAAGTTGCTAATCATAGTGACATATCGGCAGAAGTAGTTAAAAAACACATCAACCTTTAAGTCATCAAACCTCCCAGACCCATATTAATTTGTGTTGTCGGCCCTACGGCCATTGGCAAAACATCTCTGGGCATTAAAATCGCTCAGCATTTCGGCGCTGATATCCTAAGCGCTGATTCACGCCAAATCTATCGCCACATGGCCATAGGCACTGCAGCCCCCACCCATTCAGAACAGCTTGCAGCCAAACACCACTTTGTCAATTTCCTCGATCCTTCAACCACATACAGTGCCGGTGATTTCGAAAAGGACTCCCTCGCATTCCTATCCAACTACTTCAAATCCCGCTCCGTAGCAGTCCTTGTCGGCGGCTCGGGCCTTTACGTCAAAGGCCTAATCGACGGCTTCGACTCCCTACCCTTCGACCCCTCCATCCGAGCCACCCTCAACGAACGGCTGCTCTCCTCAGGCCTCCCCGCCCTCGCCGAGCAGCTCCTCCAGCTCGACCCCACACACCACGCCATCATCGACCCCCACAACCCCCAACGGGTAATCCGAGCCCTCGAAGTCTGCCTCACTTCCGGCAAACCATTCTCATCATTCCACACGAACCCCGCATCCTCCCGCCCTTTCGACATCCTCCAAATCGGACTTCAAGCCCCCCGTGCGATAATAAACGAAAGAATCCAATCCCGCACCCACACCATGCTAGCTTCAGGATGGTTTGACGAAACCAAGTCACTATTAAAGTACAAAGCGTCAAATCCCGAATGCAACTCCCTGAAAACCGTTGGCTACCGGGAACTCATTGCCCACCTCGAAGGCCAAATAACCCTAGATGCAGCTGTAGAACGAATTATCATCAGCACTCGCCAGTTCGCAAAGCGTCAGATGACTTGGTTTAAGAAAGACTCCCGAATTGTTTGGTTCGAGTACACGGAAACAGATCCTGCATTACAACACGCCGTCAATTTCGTTAGGGGATTTGTCAACCCATAGGTTGACTTTTTTACGGTACAGGGACGTCAAGTACTACACGCGCGCAATTTCGTTAGGAAATTTGTCAACCCATAGGTTGACTTAATTACGGAAACGGCCACCGAACTTACTCAACAACCAACTTTTGAGTAGAAGAAGTTCCGTCGATAGTTCTGACGGTTATGTAGTGAAGTCCAGGAGATAAGGAGCTCACATCTAATGAAAAGGACTCATTAGCAACAGCCGGTCTTATTGTGCGAACAATACGGCCCTGTGCATCATAAATACGCAGATCTGACAGTGCAGCACCAGTAGGCATAGAAATCATAAGCACTTCTATAGCAGGATTAGGACTCATACTCCAACCTTCAGACTCTAATATTTCGCCCGCAATATCCGTCTCGTCACAAGCACCGAAATTTGCGCAAGGCTGATCGCCTTCACCCACGTAGGAGCCGTATAGGATTTGTTGGCCTGAACCTGAAGGGTCGAGGAAGTATTTTAGTTTGTCCAACTCAACAATAGGATTTGAACCATTCCAGTGGTAGCTCATCTTACCATAGTAATCCGGCTGATCAGGTCCAGTGCCACCACCGGCACCACCCACAGAACAGGCTGATGCCCCTGAGCTTAAAGTCCCAACTATATGGTGGTTTTCATCGAAAATAGGAGAACCTGAAGAACCTCCTTCAGTAACACCATGATCTGTTTCTGTAGGAACCCACGTCACTCTCCAATGAGAACCTGGTGCGCCTACATATGTACTTATTAATGGGCTAGTATAGTTAGATATCTTCTTCCTATCTCCAGCAGGGTGGTGAATTCCCACTCCGCTATGGCCGGTTACTCCAGTAGCATTGAAACCTGCATAGAAAGCATTCCAAGTTGATATAATGGGGTCCTCAACCTCAACAATCAAGAAATCGGAACCACTGAATCCCTGAGTAGATGAGTCATCACTATTAGAAAGCTCAATCACACCCGTTCTATTGTGAGAGTTTACAGAAATGGTTCCTCCACACTCTAAGTATTCAAAATTAAATCTCACCTTAAAGTAAGCCCATTCGCTTGTGCTAACAGCATCTGCACAATGAAAAGCTGTGAGTAATAGCTGTCGACAATCCTTATCAGTATTATTCACCATCGCTCCACTACAGAAGTAAATCCCCCCATTTTGTGTAATCGTCAACCTAACTGCTGCATCGCGCTCACATTGCCAAGAGTCTCCCTCCGGACACATAACATCAACTTCGCAAGGATCAGAACTACCACCCCTTGTAACCCCTCTGAAGTAGTAACCAACACCCATAATCCCCAACCTAGCCTCTCCAACTATTGACGAGGATTGACGGTACACAACCTTAACTACGTCCCCGGGAATATCACCACTTACCCACCTCCCGTGATCGTTATTCTCTGAAGCATCAACAGGTCCTTCCTGGAAAATGGTCTCAAAAGCACCCTCAGGAGTCTCTAAAAACAGCTTACCACCCACAGGTATGTGAAAGTCATTAAAGTACACACTCAAGCCTTTTGCATCAGACGCCGCCAAAGACAACTCCCACTGCGTCAAACCATTAGAAAGCACCTCAACAGAAGCCATTTCAAAAAAGTCAAATTCGTCTTCTAGAACCACGCCTGTCAAATACTTCCCTAAAAACTGCCCCTCCTTATCAGCTCTATCCCAAACCTCTTCTAGGTCGGGGATGTCAAATATGATTTGGGCGTCAGCCTCAAAGAAGGAAAAAAGTGAAAACAATGTTAAAGAAGCGACAAAACGGAGTGAAATTTTCATGCTGACAAGATAAGCCACACATAAGCTACGTTACCTTAGCACACGATGAAAATACTGAACACGTTCACTCTCACAGCGGTTTTTACTCTGTCCCTTTTTAGCTCTAATTTTCTTTCAGCCCAAACCTCAACTCAAGCTGCCACAAAGAAATTCGGCACTCTCCTCCAAATGCTTGACCGTCTTTATGTAGACTCTGTCAACGCAGACGAACTTGTTGAGATCGCTATCATTAAGATGCTAGAGGAACTGGACCCACACACCGTCTACTTCTCAAAGGAGGATTTACAAGAAGCGAACGAGCCACTAGATGGCAGTTTTGAAGGGGTAGGTATACAGTTTAATATTTTCAAAGACACCATCATGGTTGTCTCACCGATAGCAGGTGGACCTTCGGAAAGACTAGGCATTATGTCGGGAGATAGAATTATAAAAGTTGATAACGAGGTCACCGCAGGCGTAGGAGTATCCACAAAAGATGTGATTAGGCTTCTTAAGGGGCCCAAAGGATCTTCTGTCAGGGTTTTCATTAAGAGGGATGGGGTGAAAGACGAACTTACTTTCGATATTATTCGAGACAAAATTCCTATCTACAGTGTCGTTGCAACTCACATGATTGATGACCGAATAGGCTACATAAAAATCAACAGATTCGCAAAAACAACCATGGAAGAGCTGAGAAGTTCTCTCAGGGAGCTCAATGCTGCTGGCATGAAGGACTTGATACTCGACCTACAGGGCAATGGTGGTGGAATGTTGCGTGCATCTGTCGAAATGGCTGACGAATTTTTGTCGAATGACAAATTGATTGTCTATACCGAAGGGAGAGCATTCGAACGAGAAAACAGGTACGCTTCTAACAAAGGATTATTTGAAAAAGGTCGATTAGTTATTCTAGTCGATGGCGGTTCAGCTTCTGCCTCAGAAATTGTGGCTGGAGCTGTACAAGATTGGGATAGAGGACTAATAGTGGGCCGACGATCGTTCGGCAAGGGATTAGTCCAACGCCCCATAAATCTCGGTGACGGTTCTGCCGTACGTATGACGGTACAGCAATACTTCACCCCCACCGGCCGATGCATTCAAAAGCCGTACACAGAAGGTATAGAGGCATACAGAAATGAAAAGTACGAGAGATACGAAAGCGGTGAACTTCTCTCACTAGACTCACTTGATTTACCAGACTCTTTGAAATTCACAACGAACATAAAGCACCGTACGGTTTACGGCGGTGGAGGAATCCTCCCAGACATCTTCGTCCCAATCGACACCACGTCTAACAGCAAATCCTTTAGAAGCATACTCAACAAGGGACTCATGAGCAAATACGCCCTTGAATTCGTAGACTCTCAACGTGAATCCCTCGAATCAACGTACCCTACCGAAGATTCATTCGTACACACCTTCGGTCTCACTAATCATCAAATAATCGACTTCCGATCTTGGGTAACGGCCGAGGATGAAGAATTAACCATTACGTCTGAGGATTGGGAATTGTCAGAAAAAGCAATAGTCATTCGCCTTGAAGCCTTCATCGGACGCAATATATTCGAACCGTCTACATTCTACAGAGTCATTGGAGAACTTAACGAAACTCTACAGGAAGCAATCGAAATATTGTCTGATGGACGTTTTGAAAAGGAAAAACTCGCACATAGAACATTTTAATCCGTATTTTCGCAATCGTAAATAAAAATCACCATAATATGAATAAGCTTACTTTAGTAGCAATTCTTGCATCAACTGTACTTTTCTCTTGTAATTCTGAGGAACCAAGCTCTAGACCTATCACTGATAGCGAAAAAACTGAGGCTACTGCTCCAGAGGTAAACGCAGTACCAGACAAGTTCGACCCTGCTAGATCTTCAGCATCTGAACCAGCTACTCCTACAACAAGCATTTCTTTTAAAGAGTATGCTCACGATTTCGGCACTATCGACGAAGGTGATGTAGAGATTCACATCTTTGAATTCACTAACACAGGTGATGAACCCCTAATCCTAGACAAATGCAAAGGTTCTTGTGGTTGCACCGTTCCACAATGCCCTAAAGAGCCTATCGCTCCTGGCGCAACTGGAACTATCGAAGTCAAGTTCAACTCTAAAGGCAAGAAGAATAACCAAACTAAGAAAGTTACTGTAACAGCTAACACTGACCCAGGCCAAACCATTCTTACAATCATAGCTCAGGTAACTCCAGCTCCTGCTGAAGGTGAAGGCGACAACCCTATGCTCGCTAAGTAAGTCATTGGTGTTTCGACATTTAAATTAGAGGGCTTCTTTCAGGCCCTCTTTTTTTATGTCTATTTTACTTGAGTCGTACCGTAAAAAAGTCAACCAACTGGTTGACTAATTCCCTAATGAAATTGCATGCGTGTCACACTGCATCACGTCGTAGTGTAAAAACCATAAAATTTAAAATAAACCATCAAGGTTATCTAGGTCCGAGTCCTTTTCCGAATCAGACGAAGGTTCTTCTAGGGTTTCTGTGGCTCCAGACTCTACGAATATCAACAACTTACGCATGTTCTCTGCCTTTGTGATTTCTCCGTTACGCTCGAATGCGTAAGCGACGTTACCGATAAGACGGCGGATGATGTCTAGTGGAGCGCAAGGGCCGCAGTGCCTTTCATCGACGGGGAGGTCGAGGTGGCTTAAAAATTCGCTTACATCACTTGGATGTATTATGGTACCTTCACTGAATGGGTTGATGTAGAAGAGGATGCCGCCGGGGATTTGGTGGTCTGATGTTGAATCTGCGTCATTGTGAACATGATTCATGTCACAGTAACACAAAATGAAATGATTCGGGAGGTTGACTCCATGGATAGGGAGGTTCAGATCTCGAGCTATTGATAGATACAGGGTACCAATTCCTAAAGGATTGCCTTGTTTAAGGTTCATAACCTGACCTATCAACGCATCGTTGGGGTTAGGGTGGCCAGAACGACTGTTAGAGTACTGTTCTGAACTGAAGAAAATATGGTTGAGGATGCGAACTTGCTCGAGAGCGGTTAGTTCCTCATTCATTTCAAGCCAAACATCCCGCCTCAGCTTCTCATACTGAGCTCGCACCTTTTCAAGGTCGAGAAGGGGATCTGCGGCTTTATGCACCCACATCGCTCCTTCAATAATATTCGTGGCGCCGGCATCAAACCAATCCATCAACCCCTTCTTCACGTATGCACCGTGTAATCCTTCTACAAGATCGTCAAGTCGGCTCTCGTGGACAGCACAGATAGAATTCGTGGCTTTATGTGCCATAACGGCTGGTAATATCTCTGTACCCTTCAATAGCAGCTGTTCCCTTACATGAAGATAAACCCCTTCATCGGGGTCATCCAAAAGTTGAATCAGTGCATATATTTCAGAAACGCTCATCAGTTCGTATTTACAACGATTGTAAAACTAGCATCTACATTTGGGCTTCTGAGGGGAGTTTTCAGCACTTATCCAACTATACATGTTGATTGGTAACTTTGCACTAATGAATGCTAACTCTATAACAGACAGACAACGACTTAATTTCGCCCTGCTATTTACTATGGCTTTTCTTATATCAATATGGGGAGTTCACCTAATTAACTACCAATTTGAACTAGGGTTACAGGCTCACGGAAACCACCCTGGACGTATTAGTGGACTCAAAGGGATTTTCACATCGCCCTTTCTGCATGGAGACTGGACACACCTTTGGAACAACACTGCATCCTTTTTCACTCTCAACGGATTACTCTTCTATTTTTACAGATCTATAGCGGTGAGGGTTTGGGGGATTTTATTACTAGCGAGCGGCATAGGGCTTTGGATCATCGGTGAGGTGGGTACTAATCACATAGGGGCCAGCGGAATTGTGTACGGACTCGCTGCATTTCTGTTCTTTAGCGGTGTGATTAGGAAAAATCTTCTTTTGCTTAGGATAAGTCTAGTTGTTGTATTCCTTTATGGTGGCATGGTGTGGTGGATGCTTCCCATAAAAGATGGTATTTCATGGGAAGGGCATACTGCAGGAGCTATTGCTGGAGTTGTTCTAGCTGTTTTATACAGAAAAAGTGGCCCTAAAAACCCCATCTATAAATACGAAATTTCAGAAGCGGCTCACGAAGATCTCCCTGAATGGTGGATGCGTGGGAATCCTAAACACCCTGACACTTTGGCCCACAAGCGAGAAGAGCTTGAGAAGGAAAGTTCCAGGCAAGAATACACGTTCGACTACGTTGAGAAAAAGAAAAAGGCAAAACCTTAGCTCAGTTAGGCGTTAAGCATAACCGGCATAACCAGCATCAACAGATCTTCACCTGGCTCTTCCGGCTCTGAAGGACGGATAATCCCCGCTCTATTAGGAGCACTCAATTCAAGAGTCACCTCAGGAGCACCTAGATTGTTAAGCATGTCTGCTAGGAATCGGCTATTGAATCCGATCTCTATATCCTCACCTTGATAACTACAGGTGAGACGTTCCGTTGCTTCATTTGCGAAGTCCAAATCCTCAGCATTTACTGTAAGTTCACTACCAGCAATTCGCAACCTAACTTGGTGAGTTGTCTTGTTAGCGAAGATTGCCACACGACGAATAGCTTGCAGGAAGTCCATTCTATTAATCGTCATACGATTAGGGTTATTCTTAGGGATTACCGCATCGTAATTAGGGTACTTTCCTTCTATCAATCGGCATGAAATGCTAACTTCGTCAAAAGTAAATTGAGCGTTTGACTCATTAAAGCTCATCACCACCTTTTCAGCGGCCGTCGCAGCCCCTTTCAAAAGGTTTAAAGGCTTTTTAGGAACGATAAACTGAGAACTCTCGCCTGCTTTAGCGTCCGTTCTAGCATAGCGTACAAGTCTGTGAGCATCGGTAGCCACAAATCGAATACTGTCCTCGTACATCTCAAAGAAAATACCAGACATAACTGGTCTTAAATCGTCAGAACCAGCAGCAAATAAAGTTCTATTGATAGCTGTTACAAGAGTATCTGCGGCAATCTCAACTTTAGACCCTCCTTCTAACTCTGGTGTCCTAGGGAATTCATCACCATTTGCGCCAGTAAGCTTATACTTTCCAGCATCACTCACCAACTCAATAGCATATGTATCCGTATCGATTTTAAAAGTCAACGGAATATCCGGGAAAGCTTTTAAAATATCAAGAAGCATTTTAGCTGGAATTGCTATCATACCTGTATCCTCTGTCCTTACTTCTAACTTTACAGTCATAGTCGTCTCGAGGTCGCTAGCGGAAATAACCGCTTCGCCAGGAGCCAAGTCGAAAAGGAAGTGATCTAAAATCGGCAGCGTATTGCTGGTACTCAAAACTCCGCTTAACATTTGAAGTTGACGAAGAAGTTGATTGCTAGAAACTATAAAATGCATGAGTTACTTAATTCTTAGGACGTAAAGATGCGATTTTTGTATGCGATTTAGACCCAAACCCAACCTCGTTTTTTCCACACTATATCACCATTTTCAGATGGAGCCCTATACCGCCACGTCGTGCTCACGTAAAGCTTGATTCAGAGAGGTCTTTCTATCAGTGCTTTCCTTCCTCTGACCTATGATGAGAGCACAGGGGATTTGGTATGTTCCAGATGGGAATACTTTAGGCCTAGTACCAGGTATTACTACTGACCTAGAAGGAACGAAGCCTCTAAGCTCAGCTGGCTTAGGACCAGTAACATCAAGTATTAAGGTGCTAGCAGTAAGAACTACACCTGCCCCCAGGACAGCTTCCTTTCCGATTCTCACGCCTTCCACTACAATACACCTCGAACCTATAAACGCTCCATCCTCAATTATTACAGGTGCAGCCTGAAGGGGTTCTAACACTCCACCTATCCCTACTCCACCACTCAAGTGCACATCTTTACCTATCTGAGCACATGAACCCACTGTTGCCCATGTGTCAACCATGGTTCCAGAATCGACATAAGCGCCTAGGTTTACATAACTAGGCATAAGAATTACATCCTTTGCAATATAGGCTCCATATCGAGCTACTGCATGAGGAACTACTCGAACTCCAGCTTCAGCATATCCTTTCTTAAGAGGCATTTTATCGTGAAACTCAAAAGGTCCCACCTCTATAGTTTCCATCTTCTGAAGCGGAAAATTCAAAACCACTGCCTTCTTCACCCAATCATTTACTTTCCATCCACCATCACCATCCGGTTCGGCGCACCTCAACTTTCCTTTGTCTAACAACTCCATAACCTCAGCTACTGCATTTTTCGATTCATCAACATGAAGTTGAGATCTATCATCCCAAACCCTTTCGATTACCTGCTGAAGTTTTACGATTTCCATAATTCAAAGGTAGCCAATAGGCCTTACAGAACACGAAGCCTTCTTACCTTGCGGCCATGGCAAGATTTATCGCATTCGATTGGGGTCTACGAAGAACAGGAATAGCTATTACGGATAGTGCGGCTATTATTGCCACTCCACTTGAAACCGTCAGGACAGATGATTTAGCAGCCGTTGCTTCGGAATTAATAAAGTCAGAACCATGTGCTGGGTTAGTCGTCGGAATTCCTGGACTCATGATAGGTAAGCAAACCGATAGCACAGAGGGAATAGAATCGTTCATTGTAAAGCTTGGGAGAGATCATCCAGAACTTACAATTCACAGAGTTGATGAAAGCCATACTAGCTTGGAAGCAATGAACGCTTTGCATTTGGGAGGTATGAAGAAATCACAACGCCGAGAAAAAGGCTCGCTAGATAAAGTTGCTGCTGCAATAATTCTACAGAGATTTTTAGACAGCGGACCTAGACTTTAATCATTCCGCAGGAATGTATCTTCGTTCAGAAGGAACTTTATTTCTCAAAGACCTCCACTGTTCTTTGCTGCCTGACCATATCTGTGAATCTGCCCTCAAAACGAGTCGCTCTCACGATGTGATTATCTATCCAGTGATAGTTCCCTCCCCTAGGCTTACCCATTAGCAAAGCGTGATATTCTATCGAATGTTTTTTCAACCACGCTTCCGTCCCTTCTCTGTGTTCCTCTGTTCTTGAAGTGAAGAAAGTGAGAATGTGTCCTCCGTCATACCAACGCTTCATCGTCTCAACCGCATCTGGATAAGGCTCACATGTGGCCATTCTTTCTGGCTCTTCGTTAGGCACATCTTCCGTGATAGTCCCATCGATATCTATCAAGTAATTCTTAACGCCGTCGGGCAACTGAGGTGATATAGTAGCTCCGGATTCGTCTAGTTTGGGACGTAGTTTTTCCATAAGACCAAAAATACTTCTAGAAACTTACACCTCGAATCTTACTTATCAAGATTCAATTCACTAAATCGACTTTATGTGCAACGGCTTTTAGTCCAGAGTCAATATTAAGTAGCTCGTCACGTAAGGCCCTAAAGCCACCCATGTGTGATGCAAGAACATGGAAATTAGCCCATCGGTCTTGGGGAGAACCCTTTTTTATAATTTGTTGAGACAACCTCTCGATATTTTCTAATTCAGCTTTATTCAATCTGCGTATTGCCTTCCTGTATTTCTTCATAGCCCCTTCTATCGCTTTTACCATCCCAGAATGTGAGGCTGAAGCCGTCGCTTTCAATGTCGGATCTATATCCTCGCCTATCTTACTCATAGACTTTTCAATTCTTGTAATTGAGGCTTTTATACTATCAATCTCTTCAGAGTGTTTAAGGTTCAAAACGGAATCTACAAACGCCTTTAAAAAGTCCTCTGACCTCCACCAGCCTTTGTCAAAATCCCAGGCCATCTCACAGGCCATCTCTGAGAAATCCTTAGACATTACCAGAACATGATCGCGCAAATGAAGGCGAGGCATGTTTATGTTTTTTAATTTAAAGGTGGACTCCAATTGCTTCCAGTAATTGAGTTCGCCTGGACCGAGTACTACTATTTGGTTTGGCAACAGAAACTCCTGATAAAGAGGCCTCAGAAGAACTCCTGGACTTAAATCTTCAGCATTTTCTAGAACCCAACTCTCCCAGTTCTTGTTATCTGGATTCAATATTATGTCACCCGCTACTGTCTCTTCTTCACGAATTACAACTCCAGTTCTTGGATGAGGATTTGAGGTGCGTAAAGCATGGTTCTTCATATAGAAAAGAGAAATATCTCTTATATGTGTAGAGGTCTTAAACCCAGATATCTCAAGTTTATCTGAACTCTCTCTCACAGCCGAAGCGATACCGTATCCACTCAGTTCGTCAGTGAAAAGACTAGATGCACACATCTTCAGACTCTTGTGGGAAGCATCTAACACCACCAACCCAGTATCGCCATACCAAAAATCCATCCACCTAGTAAATATCTGTGAGTATGTTTCGCCATTATCAATAGCCACATTAAGACAATTCACAATCCCTTCAAGTTCCTTGGCATCGTTGGCAGAGTTGGCAGGCATGTCTTTAATCCAAGACTCAACGGCTTCTCGCAAACCTTCAGCACTCATAGTTCCAACAGGCAATTTCAACCCGCCTTGCGGATGCTCCCAACCATGCCTTTCATTCTCGCCCCACACCCAGCTCACTTCTTCGAAATCGTGATCCTCAGCCGCTAACCAGAACACCGGCACCACAGGCACTCCCACTTTCCCTTCCAACTCACGGGCAAGCCTGATAGTCGTGATCGTTTTATAATGTAAAAAAGCGGGCCCTCCACAAAGCTGCAGTTGATGTCCGGTTGTAACAGTCCTCACCCCTTTTGCGGCTAATCTATCAACCCTCCCCCCAATTTCCAGCCCCAAGCATTCATATTGCTCCCTCACAACATCAACAACTACATCCTGAATCCCTTTATCCCACGCGACGAACTCCTCCTCATAAAATGTTGACTCAGAAACTTGATTCTCAGATAAATGCTTTTTCACCAAAGGGCTTAACCCAGGCCAGTTATCTGCTTTTACAGTAAGCCACTTTGCAATCTGAACGTTAATATGCACGTTAATCTACGAGATTGTGGGAATAAATTAATTAAGCAGGGTAACTGGGCCCGACAATTGTTCGACACGACCCTCTTCAAGCACTACTGTGAGTACCCAAACATATACACCCACTCTTGACTTAATACCGAAAACAGTCATCCCATCCCAGCTCATGTTTTCTCCTACACTTTCCCAAAGCAATGCCCCTCCTCTATCATACACTCGCATTACAGCACCTAAGTTATCTTTAAGTGAAGGCTCGAAAGTGTCATTTACATTGTCTCCATTAGGGGAGAAAGCAGTTGGAATGTATGTGTCCCGTGTAAGGTCGAACAAATCGTTTCTATCACCTCTATCAGCAGAAGCATCATCATTTAATAGGTCAGATGTTACAATGCGTATAGAAAAGTCATCTACAAAATAGTACGCTTTAGATCTACCTGTACCCTCAAAAGATTGAATTACTTTTCCGTCATCTGAGCCGAACATCCCGAATGTAAAGAACCTATAATTCTCATGAGCTGTGAATGTGAACTTAATCACCTTCCAACTCTGGTAGTAATGTACTTGAGATAATTGAAAATGAGGGTGAACCGTGAGTGGCTCTCTTTCGTCTTGGGTATATTGAGAGGTAGAGAAGCTAATACCTAAATCACTCACTCCTAAGCCAGCGGCACTATGCTCGGGGACATTACCGTTCGCAATAGCGAATGAAAACTCATATTTCTTTCCGATTTCTAATGTCTCAGAAAATTCTCCAGATAAATATTCCCTTTTATTAGTACCCGACCTTCTGCTAACCTCTAAACCAACGATAGCATTCCCTTCATATGCTTGAACAAACGCTAAAGGTGTTTCAGGTAAATCACCTCCATCCACTCCGTAATCGTGATAGTAGTCTGGGTTAGCTGTTAAAGAACCAGCATTAGACCAGTCATATACAAGCTCCAACATTCCGGACTCACTTGGGAAACCCATGTTAGTTTCGAACCCTCCATTAAGCACCTCCAATTGAGCGTTAATGTTGCCTGTAGGAACTACTAATAAACAAACTGCAAACGCTAGTCCTGCCAAGTGATAGCAGGAAGAGTCACGCAAGTAATTACGTGACTGCTCATTCGTCGTGTTATTTAATAGGTTCAGCTTGCCCATGCTGCAATCTAACCTCAAAAGCAATACAAAGCAAGTTATTCTACCACCTATATCCTAAACTTATTCCAGACTCAAGTTTATCTGGGCTTAAGCACATTTCTGCGCGTAAAAACCAGGGCATATTCCAAGGCGACCAACCAGCAAATAACCTCAGCTGAACATAGTTAGTCGCCTCATGTTCAACATCATAAATAGATGACAAATCAATAGATGGCCAGTCATCCGGATCCTCTTTGCTTACTTCATATAAACGTGTAATCTTATCCTTCACGAGCGTCCACTCAACTGCTCCACCTACAACCCAGCCCCTAGCTCTTCGCATAACCCCATGCCATTCGCATCCTAGGCTTAATTTAATTTGAGGCTTTAAATAAATGGGGACAGATAACGTGTCGGACTCATGACTTAGAGGATCGGGGACGATTAGGATTTGGACTACATCCCCATTATCCCAATTAAATCCTATAGCATTTTCATCTAGTTGATTCTCATCGAAAATAGTTGCTAGCCCTATACTACTACCAAATTTATAATAGAGTTGATTCGAAAACCTCGTCGGATGACTCAGCTCGAAACTAACCTCGGGCAAATGGTTATTATTCATCACCCTATAAAAATTCAGTCCACCAGAAACTCCCTCCGTGGGCAACATTCCTATTCCAGCATTAAACCTGATTAGCCCCATAAGCTCTGCATCATCTATCCATTTGGGCTCAGGATTAATCTTCATGGTATCTATCTCCACCTCGGACCTAATCTTTAGCACCCTACCATTTACCGTAATAGTATCCTTGTGTAATGTCACATCTTCGTATGAATAGACATCAATTGTAGCAATGACAAAGACACACAGAACACTCATAAGCGCTCTCCCTAAACTGATCTTTATCTTTTCATGCATCACAACCTCACGAAGGTATGTGACAAGGCTTATTTCTCAACCTTGATGCTACCGCCAAGTGTCCACTCCTCAGATTTCTCGGCTTTCTTCTCTGTAGTGTCGGGCTTAGCTACAGCTTTCTCGACAACCACTTCTTGCACAGGTGCAGGAACAGGAACAGCTGCAGGCTCCGTAGCTAGTATGAGCTCTTCAACGACCTCGACAGCTTCGACAGCTTCAGCTTCAACTTCAGCTTCAACTATAAGCTCAATAACTGGCACAGTGATGATCTCTTCTTGTAATTCGTTTTCAACTGGTGAGTCTAGATCGCCATTATTTAGGATTACCTCTGGTGTAGTGACTGGTGTTGGAGGATTAAACACCGCTTCGTTAGGTGAGTAAAACCAAACAATAGCAGCAACAGAAACAACCGTTGCAAGTAGCGCTTTGTTCACGTATCCCTTAATACGAATATCATCAAGTTTTTTGAATACATTCTCCTTCGCACTTAATGGCGCAGGAACTTCATGACCTTTGTATAGGCCATGAATATGCTTTTCAAATGGATCTGTAGATGGGGTCATTTTATATCTTAAATTACTGAATCTATGTTCTTGTCTTCGTCGTTTGTGTCTTCGTCGGGGTTAGGTTGGGCTTTTTTCTCCATATGAAAGAGCGCGTTTTGAAGATGTTTCTTCGCACGACTGAGCTGACTCTTCGAAGTATTCACTTCAATGCCGAGCATCTCTGCTATTTCTTTATGTTTATAACCATCTATTATATAGAGTTTAAAGACCAAACCGTACCCTTCAGGTAAACGCGTTATTGCGCGTTCAAGCTCTTCACGAGTAAAGTCACATTGTATGGACGCAGCTAAGTCCGCAGGGGTTGCATGAACTTCATCAATATCTAGCTGATTAGCGTGTTTTTGGTTTTTACGATAGAGCGTAATAGCTGTGTTTACTACTATTCTACGCATCCAACCCTCGTAAGAATTATTTTCAGAAAAAGAAGACATTTTACTAAAAATCTTGACCCAAGCGTTTTGGACTACATCTTCAGCATCAATTTTTGTGTTTGTGTACCTCAGAGCCACGGCAAACAGTAGACCCGAAAACCTGCCGTACATATCGAACTGAGCGCGACGGTCTCCCTTCTTGCATTTTTCAATTAATTCCAGTATGTCTTTATCTACACTCATATTAGTCTCGGTGGAGGCTTCGCTCGTTTACTTAAAATCTTTGATGTCCAAATCTAACCAAGAAATAGCTGAACCGTGAAAAAGTTTCGCTAGAGTTTCTTCATCTAGATTCATTTTTTCCATGTAAGATCCGAACTCCAGATCTCCTAGAGGGAAAGGGTAATCGGTACCCATACAGATTTTATCCGCTCCCTGCATCTCCATAACATATCTCAACAACCTCTCGTCATGAGTTATCGAGTCAACCCAAAACTTACCCGTATAATCTCTAGGGTTAATGGGATTATCTATAGCTACTAGATCGGGACGGCAATTGAATCCATGCTCTATCCTACCTAATGTAGCTAGGAAAGCCCCACTTGCGTGAGAGAACAGAACCCTTAAATTCGGCAACCTCTCGAATACACCACCGAATATCATCGAACAGGCCGCCCTAGACATCTCGGCTGGCATCCCCACTAACCACGGCAACCAATACCTCTCCATATCAGCCTTACCCATCATATCCCACGGATGAACTAGAATAGACATATCCAGTCGCGAGCAAGCCTCGAAAAACGGGAAGAACTGAGGTTCGTTCAAATTAAGACCATTAATATTAGATCCTATCTGCACACCAGAAAGCCCTATCTCTTTAGCGCGCTCCAGTTCTTTTATCGCAAGGTCCACATCCTGCATAGGCACTGTACAAAGTCCCACGTATTTTTTCGGGAAGCGCGTGACAAGCTCCGCGATATGATCGTTGAGGAAGCGACCTAGCTCGAGAGCGTCTTTGGCTTTAGCTCCATAAGAAAACATAACGGGAATGGTACAAACTACCTGCACCTGCACCCCTGAAGCTCCATACTCTTCAACCCTCTGCTGCTCATCCCAACAATTCGATGCAATCTCCCTGAAAAAGGTGTCGCCCTGCATCATCCTTGCGTATCCAGGACGAGAGCCATCCTCTAAATGAATGAAGTTCCCATAACCGAATTTCTCAGACCATTTAGGCATATACCTAGGCAGTATGTGTGTATGGACATCAATCTTAAGCATTTGCGCAAGATACTGAAGGATTAATTGACAGCGCGTTTTTTCACCCTCCTCAAATCAAGCTTGTTCACGGGACTCATCACCCACCCCTCTACCTCCTTTCTCACGAAATGTGTTACTTGGTCGTGAAACAATGGTATTATGGGTGTGTTTGCAAATATTATGGAGTCCAAACCCTTATACATATCCCACCGCTCGGCATCATTGGAGACCATCATTGAGCTATCAAATATTTGCTCGAATTCTTTGCTGGAAAAGTGTGTGTAATTAGGCCCACCGGGAGAGAAATTCACCTGCCTGAATAGTCCCAGAAAATTCTCCGCATCTGCGTAGTCCGCAAGCCACGATTTATGAAACATCTCGATTTTAGAAGTAGAGACCCTCTCTCTTTGTATGGAAGATGCAGCCAGGTCCACTTGAACAGTTATTCCTATCTCCTCCCATCCATGCTGGATCGCCGAGCATAAATCCACATAATCAGCGGTCGTTCCCAGTTCTATCTCCGGGATACCTACCCCACCTGGATACCCAGCCTCGACTAAAAGCCGTTTCGCCTCTTCGACATCGTACTCAACCTCGACGCCTGTTGCAGCACCTGGCATAGATGGAGGAATAAACCTATCTGAAGGCTTAACCGAGTTCCTCCTTAGGTTTTTCGCAATACTCCTTCTATCCACTGCAAGACTTAGAGCTTTTCGAACCCTACTATCTAAAAGCGGGTGACCCTTCATATTCACGAGATTCGAATCAACTAAAATCCCTAGGTAATCAGTTTTCAAAAAAGGTATTTTCTCCAAACTCAACACACCTTCATGCTTACTGGCTAGCCCACCTTCCGAGTCCATTAAATCCTCCATGTAGGCCGGATGCAAACCACTCATAAAATCATACCTACCTTTTAAAAGCCCCATATACTCCGACCCCATATCGGGAACCATATCGATATGCACTGCTTCTAGATACGGAAGCCTCACTCCGTACTCATAGTGCTCCCAATACTTTGGGTTTTTATGAAGCACTATAGCCACTTCGTCAACCCACCACGCTAAATTAAACGGCCCCGTGCCCGCAGGCTCCACTCTTAAATCACCCGACGCGTATGTGTCCACCACCGACGCGTATGTTGTAGTGAGTAGACCCAGAAACGGAGGGAACGATTTACTCAAAGTAATCTGGACCGTCCTATCATCGACGGCTACTATCCCCCCATCTTTAACGGCCTCTAGAATCCAACCGCCCGAAGACGCGACCTCTGGATCCAACAGCCTCTGAAAACTCTTCACGACATCTGAGGCTATAACTTCCCTCCCACTTTGGAACATAACTCCATGCCTCAAGTGAAAGATATACGTGTTACCATTTATCTCCCAGCTCTGAGCTAGGGCGGGTATAATTTTCAGTTCTGGAGACAACTCTACTAAGCCATCGTAAAGGGCATCTACAACCCACATCAGCTCTAGACTCCTTGAGTGTGCTGGGTCTAAAGTTGAAATGCCCGCACTTTCATTATACCTAAACACCCTATGATCGTCATAGCTAATTTCCGAGCATGCACTAAAAACAATAGCGACAACAACTAAATATATGTGAAAATTCATACGCATTTTACCGCTTACAAGTTACGCGAGTGTACCTTTACTGAAGCAATGAAAAACCACATTTGGATAACTTATATGTTGATTTTATCAACTACGTTGGGGCTGGATCTTCAAGCCCAAACCCACACCCTTTCCGGGAGAGTCAGAGATGCCATTACGGGAGAATACATCCTAGGGGCTAACATAGTAATCGACGGAGAGAACAAGGGCGTGTCCACAAATCTGTACGGATTCTACAGCCTACAATTGCCTCACGGAGAAAGCGAAATACTATATTCCTTTATCGGGTATAAAAAGCTATCGAAGTCGCTTAATATGACTAAAGGTTTCGTTTTAGATATAGAACTACAACCCTCAACTATAGAGATAGGTGGAGCCGAAGTGGTGGGCACAAGAACTAACAATACACAGAGCGCTGATGTAGGTCGTGTAGACGTAAACATCGAAACCATCAAGAGCTTACCAGCTCTGTTCGGAGAAGTAGACATCCTAAAGGCAATTCAACTCCTACCTGGAATTCAAAGTTCTGGGGAAGGAAACTCTGGATTTTACGTTAGAGGTGGCGGCCCCGACCAAAACCTCATCCTCCTCGACAACGCTACGGTATACAATGCCACACACCTCTTCGGGTTCTTTAGTGTTTTCAATGCCGATGCAATAAGTAACGTGGACATATACAAAGGTTCTATGCCTGCCAGGTTTGGAGGACGGATTTCCTCCGTTTTGGACATTGGACTTAGAGAAGGCAACAGGCGCGAACATAAACTCACGGGCGGCATAGGACTTATTAGCTCCCGTCTTACGGCCGAGGGTCCACTAGAAAAAGACCGGTCTAGCTACATCATCTCAGGAAGACGGACATACATAGACGTTCTCACAAAACCATATGTGGACACCACCCCTGCCGCCGGTTCCGGCTATCACTTCTATGACCTTAACATGAAGGTGAATCATCGAATCAGTGACAAGGACCAGATTTTCATGAGCGGGTATTTTGGGAGAGATGTATTTTCATTCGCTAGTACTGAATCTGATCTATCCTCATCTATTGCCTGGGGAAATGCAACAGGGTCTGTAAGATGGAACCATCTTTTCAACGACAAACTTTTCCTCAACACCAGCGCCATCTATAGTAACTACGAATGCGATTTGTCCATAGGCCAAGAGGATTTCACTTTCGGGTTCGACACCGGCATTGAAGATTGGGGCACTAAGACTCAATTGAGTTATTACCCTAACTCTAGGCATAAAATCAAAACCGGAGTGGATTACGTTTTTCACGAGTTTAGGCCCGTTAGTTACTTTGCCCGTCAGGGTGACACACCCTATGACTTAGGATCGTCTAGCGATACCTATAGCCATGAAACGGCCATCTATCTGGAAGACGAGTTCGAGGTAAACGAAGTCCTACTAATCCACGCCGGCATTAGGTACAGTGACTTTAGACACGTGGGACCTTTCACTAGAACTCCTCTAGATCCTAACCTTGCGAGCACGACCTACGGGGACGGTGAACTGGTGAAGAAGTACAACGGATGGGAACCTAGAATATCGGCTAGACTAATAACCGGACCTAAGACGAGTGTAAAAGCCAGCTTCAGTGAGAATTACCAGTACGTTCACCTTGCCTCCTTATCCGGATCGTCAATGCCCATGGATGTTTGGGTTCCATCATCTGACATTGTCGAGCCTCAATGGGGCAGACAATACAGCACAGGGGTTTTTGCCGACCTAGGAGAGAATAACGAATGGGAAGCTTCACTTGAAGCATATTACAAGGATCTTGAAAACCTCGTTGATTATGGAGAGAACACACTTCCTACTGACAATATCGGCACTAACACAGATAACAACTTAGTTTTCGGAACAGGATGGTCATACGGGCTGGAAGTATTTATCAAGAAGCGCACGGGAAGATTAAATGGTTGGCTGGGCTATACTTGGAGTAAAACAGATCGGTTATTTGATGACCTCAATGACGGGGTGCTCTTCCCGGCTAAATACGATAGGAGGCATGATGTAAGTTTGGTTTTGGACTACACCATAAATCCACAATGGAAGGTAGCGGGAGTATTCGTTTACGCAACAGGAAACTCCATTACTCTTCCAGAACAACGCTACATTGTCGAAGGACTTGTCACGAATGTTTACGGAGATAGGAATGGATACCGCATGGCGGATTATCACAGAGCTGATATCAGTTTTACGTATACTTCTCAGAAGAAAAGGAATTATGACAGCCATTGGGTTTTCAGCGTTTACAACCTTTACAACCGCGCTAACCCCTACTTCTTATACTTCGATACTGAAGGCTCTCCCGTTGATGGAACCCTACAAGTTTCCGCGAAACAAGTGAGTCTATTCCCCATCCTTCCATCTTTTACTTGGAATTTTAAGTTCTAATATTTAGATGAAATCCCTAAGAACATTAGCACCCTTATTTTGGAAATACAGGGGAAGATTGTTTGCTGGGATTATTTTTATTCTTCTCACAAACGTCCTTGCTGTTTTCGCTCCAGCCCTTGTTGGAGAAGGAATCAACGCACTCAAGGACGCACACGATAGCTACCTAGCTCCAGGAGCTGAAATTTCAGATGATAGCTTTATCGCCCTTCCTGAAATCCTCTCGAAAGTGGGTGAGCTAACGGGGCTGGATGAGATTTGGGGTGGGGAAATAGAAACTAAATCCGATGTACATAGGCTAGTGGTTTTAATAGCTATTCTACAAGCCATACTGTACCTCATCACGTATTTAATTAAAGGCATATTCCTATACTACACCCGCCAAACCATCATCGTCAACTCCCGCCTAATGGAGTACGACTTAAAGGAGAAAATCTTCTCCCACTATCAACTTCTCGACACTCGTTTCTACCGATCTAACGATACGGGAGACCTAATGAACCGCATCTCCGAAGACGTAAGCAGGGTAAGAATGTTCCTAGGCCCGGCAGTCATGTACACCCTCAACCTAGTGGCCTTAATCGTGATTGTCGTAGGTGTGATGGTAAGCATAGACCTCAAGCTCACCCTTTACGCCCTACTCCCACTTCCACTGATGTCCATAGGCATTTACATTATCTCCTCTAGGATCAATGAGCTAAGCGATTCAGTTTCTGCATCACAATCGAACTTAAGCACATTCGTTCAGCAGCACATCTCTGGCATAAGAGTCCTTCAATCTTATCACAAGGAATCTCAAGCCGCTACAAGGTTTGAGGTAGAAACTGACGAGTACAAGGAAAAAACCCTCAAGCTTGTAAAGGTGGAGGCAATGTTCATGCCTATAATTGTACTTCTAGTGGGCCTTAGCACCGTACTCACAGTTTATGTGGGAGGAACGCAGGTTATGGCTGGAAAGCTCGAGTTGGGCCACATATTCCAGTTTATTTTCTATGTGAATCTACTGACTTGGCCTTTTGCGTCTGTGGGTTGGGTTACCTCTTTAGTCCAAAAAGCAGAGGCCTCTATGGCCAGAATTCTAGTCTTCCTCAATACGAAGCCAGAAATCTCCGAACCCGACGAAAACACAGTTTCGGCTAGCTCACCCACCAACACTGACCCCGGCTTAATCTTCTCAAATGTCAGCTACACATATCCCGACACGGGAATAGAAGCTATAAAGGATATCTCATTCTCCTTACCCCCCATACAAACACTAGCAATAACAGGAAGAACAGGTAGCGGGAAATCTACAATAGCTAGCCTTTGCATGCGACTAATAGACCCCACAACAGGACAGATATTTAACGATTGTAAGGACCTCAAAGAAACCTCCCTTAAGAAGCACAGAAATAAAACTGGCTACGTACCGCAAGACGTTTTTCTATTCTCGGATACTATATCCAACAACATAGGCTTCGGAAAGAAAAACGGGGCTAGCTTAGACGCCATAAAACATGCAGCAACTCTAGCAGGAGTCGCATCAGATATCGAAGGCCTTAAGAACGGGTACGACACCATTTTAGGGGAGCGAGGTGTTAATCTCAGCGGAGGCCAAAAACAACGCATAAGCATAGCCCGAGCACTTATACGCAACCCAGAAATCCTCATCCTCGACGACTGCCTATCTGCTGTGGACACATCCACAGAGAAGCACATTCTGAATAATTTATCCTCAAAAAACATATCGCGCTCCACCTTAATCATAAGCCACAGAATCTCAACCATCAAGCACGCTGACCTCATCCTGGTTATCCAAGACGGCCAGATTGTAGAGCGTGGCACACACTCCGAGCTACTCACTTCTAGTGGCCTTTATTCAGCCATGAATACTCAGCAAGAAACCGGCTCTAAAGATGGAATCTAACCTCCCATTTAAAGGGCTAAAAATCCTCGAACTGAGTTCAGTCCTAGCTGGCCCACTAGCTGGCTCATTCTTTGCTGAAGGGGGCGCGGAAGTAATAAAGATCGAACACCCCACTCACGGTGACGTAACTAGAAGCTGGCTAACCAAATCAGAAACCACGGGTAGCGGCACCTCCTCATATTACGCCGCTGCGAATACCTTCAAGAAGGTACTAAAACTAGATCTCGCCTCAGAAGAGGGTCAGTCTCAACTCCAACAATACATCTCCTCTTGTGATATCCTCCTCCAAAACTTCAAGGGAAAGGATCTCATTAAATTCAACCTCACACCTAAAACCCTAGCCCTTAACAACCCCAACTTGGTGCATATTAGACTCGTGGGCTTTTCAAATGAGCCCACTCGCCTCGCATACGACGTCGTAGTCCAAGCCGAGACAGGTTTCATGCACCTCAACGGAAGTGCCGACGGCCCGCCCACTAAACTTCCGGTGGCTTTTATGGATATTCTTGCTTCAGACCAAATCCGCTCAGCCGCTCTCACCGGCCTATACGCCAGAGCCACAGGCGCCCAAGGATGGTACGCTGAGGTAAGCCTAGAAAAAAGCGGCCTCGCGGCTCTCATAAATCAGGCCAGCAACTACTTAATGAACGGCACTTCTCCCAGTCGTAGCGGCTCCTTACATCCTAACATCGCGCCCTACGGCGAAATTTTATCTGTGGCTAACGATGTCGAGATAGTTCTCGCCGTGGGCAGTGACTCACAGTTCCACGGACTTTGTTCCGTATTAGAATTAACGGCCTTATCCCGAGACGATAGATTCTCCTCAAATAAACTACGCGTTGAAAACAGAATCGAATTACTAAAGCTTCTGAAAGAAGCAGCACGTAAGGCAGATGCTGGGCAGTTAATGAGTGAGTTCCTTAAATACGGTGTGCCTGCAGGAGTCATTAAATCCCTAGAGGAAGTCTTCTCGCAAAACAGTGCTGCATCTAAATCTGTTATTACTGAAATAGCACCAGGTTCTAACCAGCAGCTACGCAAGGTCAGCACCACTGCTTACTCCATCACCGTATTCGGCAACAACAAGTCATAGCTAGATCCTGCGGCAACAGTTAAGCTGCTCTTTCTGAGCCAAGGATTAAGGGATTTCAATTCGTGAAGATTAGATCCTTGCTCCAGAGCGAACACACTCAAGTCAGAAATTGTCGAAGACACATTGATTACGCGAGTATCATGAGGGCTGTATAAATCTGAAGGCGTGAGTTTAAAACCATAATCTCCTGGCCTAGACAGAACCTCCTTTAGGGCTATCATTCTATAAACGTACCGTGCTGTCTCTGCATTTAAATGCAAATCCCAATAGCTACTCACCCCCTGCTCGTTGAGCCGGTTTGAGACTCCAGCTCTACCCATGTTGTAAGAAGCCGCTGCGAGGGACCAACTCCCGAACTGTTCGTAGGACTTAAGGAGATATATGCAAGCTGCTCTTGTTGATTTCTCAACGTGATACCTTTCGTCAACTGTAGTGCTAACTTCTAGATCGTATTCAGGGGCTGTCTTTTTCATAAACTGCCAAAACCCACTAGCACCAGCAGGTGACACCACCTGACTCAATCCACTCTCAATAACTGCTAAATATTTGAAATCATCCGGCACACCATGTTCCGCAAGAATGGGCTCTATGAGTGGAAACCATCTAGCCGCTCTTTTCAAATAAAGGATAGTCGAACTGTGCCTGTATGTGTTGATGATAAACTCCTTATCCAACGCCTCTATAACCCCAAAGCTCTCTAACGGAACTTCTTCACCCGCCAAGCTAAGTGAGGTGGGTATAACTGGCGATATAACTATGGAATGAGTTAATGGAGGCGACGGAGAAGCTGAAGCTAAGAAAATAAATGCTACAACTAGTATTGTGAAGATGGTTAAGAAGAACTTTTGCATAGAACAAAATTAATTTGACAAGTCAGAACCCGCTGCGTATCATCCACTTATTTGTCAACTAATCCTGAAAAGTTATTGCAAGTACAGCTTATCGATGTCAATGTGCTCTTCGCCCACTATTTCTTCACCCAAGTAAAAAAGAATAGAGTTTTTGTCAACCAGGTAGTTGACTTTTTTAGGGTCCTTTGCACTCCGGGTGTCGGTAGATAACGAATCGACAACAATAGTAGCCGGCCCGTATTCAGGTTTTTTCTGAAACACCGCGAAAGAATAGTCACATCGCGAAATACTCACTTCTTCAACCACAACACTAGAAAGATCTTTAGCTGCGATAGCAATGAACGCACTGTCTATTTCGCAGTTCACAATCGTCAAATGAGAGTTTTCGCCACAAGAAATCCCTTTATCCCCTGAATTTCGGACGGTGCAGGAGTTGATTGTGATTTGGCTTCCAGAAAAATCAAGACAGTCATTACCTGTATTATAAAACTCAGAATTAATAACCAACCCAGTACAGAAATCGGCATCGAATCCGTCGGAGAAAGTCCCATAAACCTTACAGTTATCCATAACGAAGTCACACCTAATCAGATTCAAAGCGTCCTCACAGTGATTATCCTTAAACGTACAGCTTTCTAGCAACACCTCCCCCTCATAAATGGTCACTGCGCCAGTCAAAGTTCTGTTATTCTTATGAAGTGTATTCAAACCCTCGAAATGAGCGTGAGATAGTACCGATTTTTCACCCGGAGCTATTACCACGAATCCATTAGCTGTAGAATCCAAAGACGTGATTAAAATCGGCATACCCGCCGTACCATTCATCTCTACTGGTGAGTGAGTAATAAATGAAGCGTTGTTAATCAAATTCAAAATAACACCAGCTTCGAAAACAACTACACGTCCCTTTGGGATTACGATATCTGAAGAGATTTCATAAACGCCCTTAGAAATTACTATGTCGCCTTCGCCGCTTTTAACGCCTAGGGCTAACAGAGATGTCTCGCGAATATTCGTAAAGTGTTTGCGCCCCCACTTGCTGATTTTCTCTACGAATACACGATCTCCACAATTTAAAGCGCGGTAGTGTAAGTATCGAGGATTGGATTCAATTAAAAGCGAGGCACTGCTAGATTCGCTGTTAAACTCTGAGAGTTCGAGAGCTTCAGGAAAATAAATAACAGAGTCCTTATTGCTTTTAACAGAATACCCTATCACTTCAAGTGAAGAAGAATGGAAGTTTTTAAGCAACAGCTCAGAACTAGTTTGGGTGTACGCATTTAACGCAATTTCCTCATACAAAACATTTGGAGGAAGTTCACTAAAAGACTGTTCTGCCACTTCAACCCGCACCTTCTCGAATTTGAAGCTATTCAAAAGCTCACGCAATTGAGCTGCATTGGAGAAAAAGTAATCTTCATTGAACTCATAGAAAGGATACTCGTATTGAAGGAGTGTTTCGAGAGTATTAATTTCTTCCTCAAGCTCTGAGATTGTCGACGTTAGAAAATCCTGGGATGAATATTTATTCACATAACTCAAGTACAGACTGTTCAGCTCCGAGTTAAACAACAGGACTTCTGTGAGGGTGTGAGACTTTTTAAGCAACCAATTAACTCCGAGCATGTCAACAGAGTTACTCACCTCGTCTAGTTTTGTGAAGCAATCGAAGGCTATGGGTTCTAATTTTCCGGTGATGGGATTCATGTAATGGCGTTGGTTGTGCCAAATCAGCCCATGCTTCCCATTCAACACATCACTTAAAGCTAGGAATTTAGCTAGAGACTCCAAATCGAAATAATCATCTACATTCACATCGTGATTTCTGTAGCGGTCCATATGATCTACGGCTATTTCAAAAGCCTCTTTGAGAGTAGGAGTTTTATAGGTCTTTTTATTCTTGAACGGAAGTATTTCGGAGGCCATAAGTGTAGGAAGGGAGTAAAACTGCTTTTCATTAGTCTCTACTAAATGCTGATCCCAAACACCTGACTCGTCGTATTTGACAATGGGGCCCTCTCTACGGTTATTACGTTCTAAAAGCTGCTTATCGAAATGTTCTTCTAGAGCATAAACACCCATTTGCTGTCCATTCACGAAAACAGACACGAACTCATATTTCGTTGTCAGCACGTCTTCTCTCTCAAAAAGTTTATGTGCGAACCACTCCATCATAAAGGAGCGAGTTGAAGGGTTTTGGATGGAGAATTTCTTCAACCCACTGTAAGCGTAATTGCCAGATATCTTAATTCTAAAAGACCATTTATCAGACTCAACATGATCAACCCAATCCCCTTTAATTCTCAATTTTATTGGAATACGAACTTCATCATCAGTGATGAAAGCATTCACGTACTTTTTTAAATCCCCCGTGATAACTCCCCTTTCTAATGCTAGTTCCCTGTATAGGGATATTTGGGCAAGTTCAGCAGGGGCTAATTCTATTCTTAACTCTTTCACGGGTGAAGTCACGGGAGGTAACCTATGCTGTAAAAAGCCCTCAATACTTAGATCATCAAAGTATGCGGGATTACTGGATTTATTTAGAGCATACATTTTCAATTCCGAGTAATCTTCGTTAGCTATAAAGACCGTTTTTATCAGTCCCCAGCCGTTATCCTCATCAATAATAATGTGGTTTTTCTTATAAAACTTACCCGATTCTCCGTCACCTGAGATGATGAAAGTTCCAGGCTCTGCTTCAAGACTCATCCACATAGAAATAATGTATGAATCTCCCTTTTTTACGTCGCTTAGCATTAAAACGAAACCGTATGGATTTTCCGCATCTAAGATCAGTGACTTTTTCCCAGTTCTAAAAAATTCCTCAGAACGATGCGTGGAACCTTCTAATAAATATTCTCCTGCTACCAGTTTGCCGTCTACGACATCTTCAGCACTAGAAGAGAGATTTAACGACTTCAAATCTACCACGTCATAAAAATCAGAGCAGGAAGAGACAAAGAATAATAGCGGAAGAATCCAATATAAAACCCTACACATGTGAAATGAATTTAAGGTTTTTAGAATCAAAATTTAGATGCGAAATCTGTAAAAGCACCAGCTTGATTATCCTTCTCAGAAACTAAAGGCTCGTCATTGAGAGACCAGTCAATGGCTAACTCCGAGTCTTTCCAAAGTAAACTCTCCTCAGCAGATGGATTGTAAAAAGATGTGCATTTATACGACACTCGAGTGTCATCTTCAAGTGCGAGAAAACCATGAGCGAAGCCCTCTGGAATCCAGAACTGTTTTCTGTTAGAAGCTGACAACAACACCTGTACGTGCTGACCATAAGTCGGTGAGGCTTTCCTTATATCGACTGCCACATCAATAACAGAACCCTGAACTACTCTCACAAGCTTACCCATCCCGTAAGGTGGGGTTTGGAAGTGAAGACCTCTAAGAACACCACGGACAGAAACACTCTCATTATCTTGAACAAAGACAACATCGGTTCCAGAAGCTTCATAGAAATCTCTTTGAGAGAAAGTTTCCGAAAACACTCCACGTTCGTCCTTAAACGTTGACGGTAGTAGGACTACTAATCCCTCAATGGATGTTTTCTCGATTTCAAGCGCCATAAATGACAATATTATGATATTAAATTCACCCCTAAAGAGTTCGTCCGAAAGATAAGGCGTCTAACTTCGCGTTAAGTTCAGAAACAGTTGGAAAATAACACACATAGACTCCGGGCTATAGAACCCACAGATGTGCCCACTTTGTTGCGTCTCGAAAACGACGCATCAATGTGGTGGTTAGGTGCTACTATTACTCCCTACTCAGAGGCTACCATGATTAAGTACGCAACTGGTGGACATGACCTTCACAGGGATAAGCAGCTGAGGCTGATGCTGGATTGGAAAACGGAAAACGGATGGATTACTGTAGGGGCTATGGATTTATACGATTTCGACGCGGGCAACATGAGAGCCGGAGTAGGGGTTGCTATTGAGGCAGACGCTAGACGCAAGGGGCATGCAGCCGTGGGGCTGGAATTATTTAAAAAGTATGGGTTAGAGACACTAGGGCTGCACCAGTTATATGCAGAAGTGCCTTCTAGTCATACACCTAGCATGAAGCTTTTTGAGCGATGTGGATTTAC
>Ga0115000_10000512_pt1 | contig 35990 bp, 23 predicted proteins | sample ArcticOcean_MG_C_6_FD_89690 | JGI IMG/M metagenome (GOLD analysis project Ga0115000, IMG submission 89690) | Marine microbial communities from western Arctic Ocean - ArcticOcean_MG_CB8_128 | ecosystem: Environmental > Aquatic > Marine > Oceanic | place: Arctic Ocean: Canada Basin | collected...
TCCCGTTACCGTCTTCTTTTTAGCAAAATAGCTCCATATTTACCGATATATTATTATTATACGTATATTCCGAACAATATAAACCTCCAAAGTCGTAAAACGATAGAAAAAACAAGATTTCGCAATAAAATCATCCTGAAATTTCCTCTTGTTCACCATACCCTGAGAGGGAAGAAAAGTGATTCGAATCAAAAAAAAAAATCTCCGCAAAAGATATCTTTTTTTGGTCTAAAAAAAAACAACAGCCGCTGCTGAAAGATATAATCATTATATAAAGCAATGAAAAACCGGTCCTCAAAAAACCATTCTTTCTTTTGTTTAGAACCCTAAACTTAGAAAACTCACCATTCGCAGACCGCTTGGTTGACTATTCCTCTGTCCGAACCTGAAGCTGGTACTTGGAATATCCAAAAAAAGGTGTCGAAGGTAGTGTAAACAATTGAATGTGTAACTTACTTTTCATTTTGAAATAAGATAGTTCTCCAATTTTCCCATTGCTCCAAAAGAAAACTGGTGTAGAAGTTCGAAAAAAAAAACCGGAAAGCAGCATTACGAGAAGTACAAATCTCATTAGAATACGTTACTGACATCTATTTGTTTTCAAACCGCCTTTTACTGCGCTGAAATTATCACTTTTTCGATACTTTTTGAACCTAGCGGTGTGACTGACTTTCCACTGTTTCAGTCCTTGAATACTCAAGGACTACAGTTTTTGTCATGAAAGTGAACTCTTACAATTTACTCACACGAGAAGTCTGGTCAGACAATCTCGATGAAGAAGTAGCCATCATCAGAAAACTCGTCCAAGTATTTCCCTATATTGCGATGGATACAGAATTTCCGGGAGTGGTACGTTCTAATATTGAAGTTTTAATTTAGATCATATATATTTTTCTCCTCAGGTTGCGAGACCAGTCGGGGCTTTTAAACAGCAGTCAGAATTTCATTATCAAACATTAAAATGTAATGTTGATATGCTGAAGTTGATTCAACTAGGATTGACTCTGACGGATGCAAACGGAAATTTACCCATCATTGATGGTAGGTACTGCTTATGGCAGTTCAACTTTGGAGAGTTCAATTTGAAGGATGACATGTACGCAAGAGACTCAATTGAGCTGTTGAAGCAAAGTGGGATTGATTTCCTGATTCTGAATGAAAGAGGAATAGATGTTACTCGCTTTGGCGAACTTTTCATGATGAGTGGAGTAGTATTGAGCCGCGATGTGAAATGGTTGACATTCCACAGTGGATATGATTTTGGCTACTTAATTAAGCTTTTAACTTGCGTCTCTTTACCAGAGAATGAAGCCGACTTTTTCAAAATTTTAGAGACATACTTTCCATGCTTTTATGATATGAAATTTTTGATGAAATTCACGGAAAATTTGCACGGAGGTCTAAGTAAGCTTGCAGAGCATTTAGATGTAGAAAGGATAGGACCCCAGCATCAGGCGGGTAGTGATAGTTTGCTAACAGCCTGCACTTTCTTCAAGATGAGAGAGAGATATTTTGAAAAGATCAAGCTTGATAAATATGCGTGCATACTTTATGGTTTAGGACAAGATTCTCTTGAAGCTGAAAGAGAGTAAAGATATTTTGTTTTGACGACAAAGTCAATAAGAAAACTGTCGTACTATTTGTATAAGTGCGGTTTAGCACAGTTATTTATGCAGTTAGTGTGTTTGGTACAAATTGGTCGAAAAAATGATTTTCTGAACACCAAGCATTCCACTTTTTTAAGGTCCCACCCCCCGAACTGCCGAACTCTAATACACAATGTCAAACCAAACAGGAATGTGTTCCCTCCTTATACCATACTAGATGGTGCTTATATATACTTCTTGTTCTTGCTTTTCTTCTTTTTTGTTTTGTTTTTTTTTTGACTTGCTTTCTTTACCTTAAACCATGAACCTGATGAGTTCATTGCGAATATGTCAAAGTAAACTAAAAGTGCAAAGTCTACACAAACAACCATCAATAATATACTCAGACCGGTTGTTTCTTTAGATGATCGGAGAGGATAGTTCGGCTTCATATCTCGAAGTGATAGAACGACTTTCTAAGTTTCTAAGTTGGAGTGTTTCCAACGGTATCCAAGTTCTCGATGCGGTAAGAGTTGATGCTCGCTGGGATGGCGTAAGTAAGAAGTATACTTTGTGTATTGTGTCTACTCGCCATCTTCACTGCTTTGAAAAGCTTTTATCTATTCCAAAAACTGTATGTTTAGGTGCGAAGACTTGTTCAATTTCAAAGGAGTTAGTTGCAGTAGGACTTGGAGGTGGTCTTGCTCTTAACTTCGCTATAGCACAAGAGTTGGCCCTCGGCCCTGATTCATGTTGGTTCGATTATCTTTGTATCTTACCTGGTAAAGGTGAGCAAAGCTTACCGATGTTCTGGTCGAAACAAGAACGGAAAAAATTAAAGGGAACATCTTTATATTCTCACATCATTATGGACGACCAGTCATTTGCAGATGATTATGAATTCGGTTTTAAACTTCTTCAAAAGTATGTCAACTTTAAGTCTGATCGTGTTAACTTTGAGCTATACAAAAATGCAGTGTCGATAGCAGCTTCTAGAGCATTTTATATTGACGAATATTTCGGTGAATGTCTGATTCCCTGGGCTGATCTTTTCAATCATTCAACACACAATATGCATGTGAAGGTGTACTGCTCAAAATCTTCGTCAAGGAACACTTTTGATATGGATGAGAATGAAGTACTTATACGTTCTGTACAATCGGTTCGGAAGTATCAAGAATTATTTAACACCTTCGGATTACAAAGTAATTCATCGCTTCTACATAAATACGGCTTTTGCGAACCCAGTAATAAGAATGGTTTTGTTTCAATTTATTCTCCTTTTGGAAAATTAAGGCATGACAAAACTTCTCGAGCTTGGTCTGAAGTGTACGAAATATATAGTGACGGTAGGATTGAACATAATCTGGTGATTTCTATTGGCTATTACGTCTCTTTCTATAGGAACTTTGCATACATCAACAAGAAAGAATTTGTTTCTGAATGTGTAAGTTCTGCAAAGACAATATTAAATCAGCAACTGAGTGAGTTTGAAGTAGCTGGTGGAGAAATTATAGAAGAGAGGAACATCAAAGCAAGAAGTGGTGGAGGCTTCATAGGAGCTGCTGCAGCAAATATGCTCCGAAATGAAGAAATTGGTACACTGAACAGCGCAATTCAAATGGTCGAGAGAGAAGGAAATAAGTTATGGGGGAAATATTACAGAGAATTTCGATAACTAATTTGTGGCAAGAATTGCATCGAAGTTTGTTGATTACTTGAAACGCGTCGTACAAATGTATAAAATAACTAAAATATTCCGACGCCGAAGCCAAAGAGAGGGAATCCGGACGGAAAGAATGGTGATAGAGGTGGTGTAAGTGCACAGCAAGCTTTTGAAAAAAACACAAAAACGCAAGGGTTGGTAACAAAAATACGAGTTAAAAAAAAATTGGATGGGAGAAAGGGAGAGTATGGTATAGGGGGGAAGAGAGACCAGCGCCCGCGCGATGAGAACATTTGGCATGTGAAAGCACACTTAACACGCATTAACTCTTCTCGATCCGAAGCTGATCCAAGCAAATTCTACTTTACTTTGACAATAATTTTACTTTCCTTTTATTTTTCTAAAGCTGCCACTCTTGATGCCTTGTAGATTACTTTTCATCACGGTAGAGCTCCCAACTTTATGGTGAAAATTTGGGTACATTCTGTACATTAACATATTATTCTGACCTTCAGAAGCATCCCGAATTTTCTTCTGTAGACCTGAATGTGTACCACTTTGTTTACTATTACCTATTGCGTGGTGAAATTTTGGATCATAAAGGCCTACACGCCAGCCCAACTTCCATAATCGAATTGAAATTTCATAGTCGAGTCCTATTCCAGGATTCCCTGCGCAAGAAAAATTTGTATTGAATCCTCCCACTTCAGTAAAAAGTGACCTTCGCACTATTAGAGGTGCTAAATTGACTTTATACATCCACATAAATGGTTTATTAATGCCAGGATCCAGCGTAGTGAGAGCTTGTGTTAATTTCATTCTATCTCGTTTCCAATCAGCACCGAACTTCTGGCCATTATTTTGCTTCAAGTCTGCCATTTGTTTCTTACCGTTATCAATTCGTCCACGATATCCTCCTAATATCCCCAATGTAGGATATTTATTGAAAAAATACAACGCATTACGAACCCATGAATCATCTTTTGGAGCTGCATCATCATCTTGGATCAGCATGACAAGTTCAGAGGAGGCAAACATACCCAATCTATTATATCCACGAATTTCATGGACATTGTTAAACAGAGCTAATACCCAATCATAATTCCCAGGACCCCGAGAAGAATAGCGTGTAAATTCAGATAGCTCTGAAATGCTATCATCATTGATGATAAATTCAACTTGAAACTTCAAGCGAACTAGAGAGTTTAATAAAGGAATAATAATTTTGGGACGCCGGAAATATTGCATAACAATTGAAACAATAGGATATGACTGTATTTCTCCCTGACATGATTTTGTTGCTGCATGATATATTCCTGAATCATCTAAACCCGGAGATGCGCAGTTTCCAACCACTTCCTTCGTTCGTGACGCTTCCGAATTAAGTGCCTCCCTCGCTTCAGAAATATCTTTTTTGGTTCTTCCAGGAAGAACGAAAGGCCATTCTGAATCGATATCAGCAATATAACCCCCAACACTTTGATTAGTACTTGCAAGAGAAAGAGGTCTTCCGAGAAAATCCGTTGAAGATACTAGAAGAATAGCTTTGAATCCACCTCTCCACAGTCTTTGAGAAAGTTCAGTTCCAACTTCTCTCGTTATTTTCTCACCTCTGCAACCACCCCACTCTTCAATACCACCCAATTTTATGACACTTTCCCGTCGCACAACAAAGGGAGCTAACTTAACACTCATGGAATACCTCATTGCTTCATCGTGTAACTCTTTGTTCTGCGGCGTTACTAAGGCGATACTCTTGTCCGATTGTATGATCTTTATTGCACTCGTTATCCACTCAATCCAATTTCTTTGTTCCGAATTTATGACATTTTCAGGAGGCAAGTCATCGACAGAAAGCCAAACAACAACTTCTGCTTGACTACAACGCGTTAATTTATTAAATTGCTTCATTTCTCCAAGCTTATTCTTACTAATAAGAAACCAATCGTTCTCTCCTTCCATGAGTTTATGAGCGTTTAATAGTGTTTTCTCACCTGGCCATTGGCCATCAACTAAAACGAGCACCTCTGCTTTCCTTGTACCATTATTAGAACCTTTTATCTCAGCTGCTAATTTCTGTAACCTCCGTATGGTATTGACAATTTCTGCACTCTTTTCAATCAATAAAGCAAGAGCTATTGTTGGATGATCATCGTGGGTGATACGGCAACGTTTAATTCCATGCGCTGGAGCTCTAGTCCCTCTTGGCTTTGTGTCAACAAGTGATTGACGTGGCAGAAATACAGGACGACAGGGAGGAAGTAAAGGTTGCATCATCAATCTACTTGTCTCCGCTATTTCTCTATTTTCTAGTACAGCAGCCATATTCTGGAGTCTCGTGGCAAACTTTGGAGCGTCTTCAAATCCGCCAAAAATTGTATTGTCACCAAAGTCTTTCTCGAACTGATTTGGATCTCTGAGCGAGAGCGTATCTGCCTCTGGTTTGATACTAAAACTGTTTCCACCAATAATTATGCTCGGTTTCGGAGACAAGAACCTTGCTTTCTGTGAATTTGAACTGAAACTTTTTTCACTCGCAAGACTAGAGAAATTCGAGGCTGTTGTCAGTAATTCTATTGATTCTCCTTCATTCGCTACTTCTCGCACAACTCCCTGCTCTATTATTAAGGAATCGTATATTTTTCCATCCAATGTCTTTGTAATTGAATATGTATTTACAGTCTTTGCTATTAGCGAGAAGCCTATGAGGCAGCAAAGAACGACAGTTAACAATGAACATGTTGTTGAAGTACTAGAACCACGGCTACGTTGACTCAATCCTGCCGTATTTGAAGCGACGGAATGCATCTCCCTTACTTATTCTTGTAGTAAAAACTGAGAGTTCAAGAACAGTATGATGAGGATTGGTCAGGGTTATCGGCACAAGACTTGATAAAGATACTTCGAGTATTAGATTTGGTGTCCTTAATTTATAACACTCTCTATGAAACCCACCAGGTACCAGGGCGGCGTCGAACTCTTAAATTAAATAGTTCATTGAAGAGGGAAAATTCTAAAGTGGGAAAAAGCAAAACAAATCCACTTCCCAAAAAGAAAAAGTGAAAGCCAAAATAAGTGCATACACTCGGCTACATAAAAAGATGGCATATGCATACTGGTAGTAAAATACCGAATAATTTCTTTTAAATAAGATTTTGAAATCAAGATATCTCTCTGTATGGATCTGATTTATCTGAAAAAAACAATACTCGTGCTTGTACTTCGAAATCGTAGTACGGAAGAGTGTCTAGAGACAAGCATGTGGCACCAGAAATGATCAATATTGAAACAGAAGTGACTCTTATTTTACAAAAAAGTAAAGTAGGAGGAAAATACAAAGACTAATAATGAAACGGGCAACAAAATACCACGACTTCTAACAGCACTACTAAATTTTATCACAACCTACATCCATAATCACTTTCATTCAAGACTTTCACAAAAGTTACAAAAGAGCTTTTCATGAAGAAATTTTTCTTTTTGCAACCCATAATATCAAAATATGCACCATTTAAGTCCTTTTTGTTTTTCTTCACATTCACGTAAATGCCGGCAAGTAAATGTCTGCACTGCATTGTTAAAATCTCCAATTTTACATGAGTTCAGTGTACTTAAAATCTTGTGCACGCTTTTGCAGTGCGATTTCTTTGAAGTACTTTTAATACAGTAATTCATAACTCTCGCAATCTTGATACCTTACCCATGAAAGTTTCAACAATGAGGGAGAAAAATTATGTCTTCAGATTTTTGTTGATTTCAGAGAGTGTATCTCTAGGGCATAACAACCTGGTTTAGATTGGCCTATAACGTATGATATCACGAAAGTTGCAGAAATTATTTTGAAGGCACACCTAATCTTAACCACTTCGATGCCCAGCTCGCTTTTGGATCAATCAAGGAAATGACACTACCACAAAGAATTCAAATTTGGAAAGAGTTGAGTTAGCACGCCCATACCCGCTATATTCATTCGTAGTCGATTGAGAAACTAGCTCCGTATTATTCTTCAAATTCAACGTATCACAATTTTCGCAACCATCGGTTAGAAACTGGTAGTGATCAAAGAGATGAAAGGTAATAGAAAAAGTTGAGCGAGAACGACTTACTTGATCAAAAGTTTTCACCAGCTTACATCTCAAGCATGCTCTGGTATGTTTATTGAATTCTTGAGGCGGTGGGGCAGCAGGAGACATTGTTAAAGGAGTATAATGTCCCTTGGCCTTTCCTTTCACTAGTAAACGCTCAAAAGTTCCACGGGAAGAAAGGAATTTAGAAACAACACAGAATTGAAGTCCAACAGCGAATCTCTTTATAGTACATATATTGAGTAGGATCTTATTCGAAAGACTCTCCAATTCTCCTCTCCAATTCTTGTATAAGCGAACTTACAAGTATTCCGAGGGGCCGTTCTTATCCCTTGGTCGTATGCCCTCCTGCACTATACTTCCTTTCGGTCGCAATTCTGGGTAAAAAAATGGTTCATTTCGGGACTTCTTTGCTTTCTTCTTTTTGGGATTTTGGCATTTGGGAGGTCGTTCTATGGCAGAACGACTGATGACTTGCACACCAACACAGTGCAGCAAACCAGGAATCTTCGGTAAAAACGATAGTCGGCATACTGTGTTTCGGAACACATTTAACTCTTACGTACAACTTTCGGGATAACGAGGATGGAATGTACAGGTTCAATATAGAAACTGTACTGTAGCTTCTACCATGGTAAAGAAGGACGTGGACACTTCTTTTGTCCTATTCGCGGAGAGTTAAAAAAAAAAGTGGCACAGATGCCGATGAAAGGGAGTGCAAACGTTCATGTAGAAATAAGTAACCTCGTTGGAAGTTTCTGAACTTGCCAAGAAAACGATATGCAACTTGTGTATTACAGGAAGGCTGGGTTTGCAGGAGCACAAACGTTTAAGCTTCAGTAAATTCAGTTTCGTGGCTTTCAATATAAAAGATACATAGACTCAACTTCTCAACACATTACAAAGAGAAGAGTGATAGATATGTTTCAAGTTACCTCTAAAAAGCTGGAAAATTCACAAAACCTTTGAAGACCTTTCGACACTGAGAAGAATAAATTTATTCTCATTTTCACCTTAGTGATATATCTATAACCAAGCAAATTAAGATGACCATGCACTCGTACCCTGCATTTCTGGGACGTTCGCAAAGAAATCTTTTGGTGCTTTTGCCTTCAACTCATCACCAGCGTCAGTTCCAGCTGCAAGCACATCATCAGCGCTCCAAGATCCTTCCCTGGATGTTCGTAAAATTTCTGTACCGTCTAATGAAGCAATAAGACCATCAAACACTAAGTGTCCATTCACCATGCGCGCATTTGCAGCAATAGGAGTACGACATGAACCATCTAAAGCGCGTAAAAAGTTACGCTCACATTCCACAGCTAAGCGAGTCTCTTCGTGATTTAACTTCGAAAGATATTCTTGCATCTTATCATCGTTCGTGCGACAAGCGATTCCAATCGCTCCCTGGGCAACAGCAGGAAGCATATCTTCGAAGTCCAAAATTTTTGTTGCATGTTCAGTAAGATCCATTCGCTTCAAACCTGCCAAGGCCAGTAAGGTGCAGTCAACCACCTCCTCTTTTAGTTTGCGTATTCTGCTTTGCACATTACCGCGGAAATTCACACATTTAAGCTCGGGATACTTCCAAAGCAGTTGCGACTGACGTCTGAGACTTGCAGTTCCAACGAGAGCTCCTGTAGGAAGGGCAGATAAAGAATCATATTTGAGACATATGAACGCATCCCTAACATCCTCTCGCGGAAGCATACATGGTAAGATCGTTCCCTCTGGAAGATAAGTCGGGACATCTTTCATTGAATGTACCGCTATGTTAACACGCCCATCTAACAGCGCGTCATCAAGTTCACGAGTAAAAAGACCTTTACCGCCTATATCAGCAAGAGGTTTATCCAGGACTTTATCACCCGTTGTCTTGATGATCGCGATTTCCAAAGCTCCTTCTTCTGCAAGCTCCGGAAATTCTTTAGCGAGCAAGTCACGGGTCATATATGCTTGAGCAAGCGCGAGAGGAGATCCTCGCGTACCAATCCTGATTATAGGCTCATCTAGTTCAGCTTGAACTCGGACAGAGCTTCGGTATCTTCTTGTGGTAAATTGAGGTTTTCCGAAGTTAGAGTTTTTCCGCCTATTTAATGATGACATGCGCTGAGTAGCAAGCTGGGAGCACGTCCTTTGCGCAATAAGTGAGCTTTTAGCATGCAGCGTCATTTCGCTTGGATATCTGAAGGGTGGGTGGAGGACAGATAAACAAATTCAAAATGAAGTATCAAATGAATTCAATCAGTTAAAAGATAACTCAACTGTGGATATGAGCGGTTGTTTTGGGGGTTGTCGGGGGGATATCTATTTTAGATCTGAAATCTTTATTTTTCGTGTATGGCATATGCAACAAATTTTTTATGGCTGCTGTGCTGTGATTTTTTTCTTTTGTGGGGAGTTTCTTTTGGCCGATTTTCTACGCCGCTCGCCGCCTTTCACCGCAACCACAAAAGCAAAAAGGTATTAACGTGGGGACACTTGAGGAAACCAACAAAAAAAGTGAAAAAGTTTTATCTCTCGTCCCGTTTATGAAGGGGGAGTGGCAAGGCTGGAGCATCTGGTGACCTGGACATTTGGGGGGAGGACGGGAGGTACCGTAGGTGGAAATAACTCTTCGTAAAAGCTCAGAGAAGGAGCTCAATTCCACATCTTCGCTATACACACGTAGATAGATAGAATCAAAGACAAAATTAAACGTCTGCACTAAGACGGGCGTGGAATATCTATTGTAAGCTCTTACATTGGATAGGAAAAGTTCGGCGTCAACAAAATCATAAATTTAGCGTACCGCCCAAAATTCACGGATCGGTGAATTTGTTGAACTTTCATCTTGGATTAGGTTAATCTGAATAGAATGTTGATCGACCACTTTGAGGTCTCCTCACCGAATGTTAAATATACAGCTGACTACATTGAGAGCTCCTACAACTACCAGGACACCAAGTTATATAAAAATGCGGAAAAAAATACGTGGTTGGTTGAACCGATAGAACGTGGGTTTGTATTCCGCACCCACAGAAAAGTACCTAAACTTGGTATTATGCTTATTGGTTGGGGAGGTAATAATGGGTCCACCCTAACAGCTGGTTTGATTGCTAATAGAGAAAACATGAAATGGGAAACGAAGGATGGGTTTCATTCCCCAAACTATTGGGGAAGCCTTACACAATCTTCCACTTGCCAAATTGGTAAACTCAATGGACAAGATTATCATGTTCCTTTCAAGAATATTTTACCGATGGTTGAACCAAATGACTTACAAATTGATGGATGGGATATATCTTCATTAAGTCTAGAAAAGTGTGTTCAACGCGCCAAAGTTCTGGATCTAGATTTACAACAGCAGTTAGTACCATATCTAAAGGACTTGCGACCCCGTCCAAGTATATTTGATCCAGGCTTCGTTGCTGCAAATCAGAAAGAACGAGCAGATAATATTATAGAAGGGGAAAAGCAAAATCAGATGGAACAAATTAGAGCTGATATACGTGATTTTAAGGAGAAGAGTGGTGTTGAAAAAGTAGTCGTGATGTGGACGGCAAACACTGAAAGATATTGTAAAGTTGAAGTCGGAATCCATGATACTGAGAAAAATTTGAGAGCTGCCATAAGAGCTGGAAATCCTGAAATCAGTCCAAGTACGCTATATGCCCTTGCCTGCCTCGACGAGGACGTTCCATTTATAAATGGGAGCCCTCAGAACACATTTGTTCCGGGTGTCCTCGAAGCTGCTTGCCGTTTGCGTGTCCTTATCGGAGGTGACGACTTCAAGACAGGTCAAACAAAAATGAAAAGTGTTCTGGTCGATTTTTTAATAGGTGCTGGTATTAAGCCTTTGAGTATTGCTTCTTATAATCATTTAGGAAACAATGATGGTAAGAATCTAATGGAACCTGGAGTATTTCGGTCGAAAGAAATTTCAAAATCGAATGTAGTAGATGATATTGTTGCCTCAAATCGAATATTGTACAGAGAAGGGGAAAGCCCAAATCATGTTGTTGTCATTAAGTATGTTCCAAGTGTAGATGATAGTAAGCGTGCCATGGACGAGTATGTCAGTGAAATATTTATGAACGGCCGGAACACAATATCAATGCATAATACGTGTGAAGATTCTCTTCTAGCAGCACCTCTTATCCTTGATCTCTGCTTGATAACTGAGTTGCTTTCTAGAATTGAACTTAAATATGACGATGAAGAGTCTTTTCGCAATTTTCATCCATGCGCTGCGTTACTCTCATATTTAACAAAGTCCCCTTTAGTACCTCCAGGAATGTCAGTTACAAACGCTCTGTACAAACAACGAGCAATGTTAGAAAATGTCTTTCGGGCTGTGGTTGGTCTTGCACCTGTCAGTCACATGAATTTGGATCTCCTCATTGAGCAAAGTAATCAGGCCATTTACTCGCCGAAATAGTGTTTTGTATCGGGGTCATCTATCAAAGCGCTTTGACATATAATTATTAAAAGGAGAGAAATACTAAAAATATCCCTCATTACAAATTTATTTTAGAACAAGCTGCATAAATTTCATCTCTTGTCAACATGCGAATTATGACGTTTTGTGAATATAAATCCTTGTTTATTTCAAGCATCTCAATATTTTCAGGCATAAGTTGTGTTTTGTCCATGCTTTTTCTCAAAATTTTCAAGATGAGCTCTCGTCCCTCTTCACATTTCAGAGTTTCAACATACTCTGATTTTAGGAGAGCATGTGCACTTTGAGCATTATTACCTATCGCAGTTGCCTGATATAGAGGAATAAATATAATATAAATTTGACACATATCTCCTTTGATTCATTAGTGTCTCACCTTCCACGCTGTGTAGTTACCAGCAGGGTCACTCTGATAAAGTTGGAACCCGAACTCTTTGTCCCTAATGATAATAACTTCACATTTCGCAGATGTCATGTAAATAAAATACTAACCAGCCACCGATCAGAAAGGAAACCCCGTAAGGCCTCAGGCCTCCGAATTGAGTATATCCTTGTTTTTGATCACAAACTGCCTGTACAAGCTGTTCCACTGGTATTGGCTCACCATACGTAAATAAATGTCGTTGTGCAACAACTCTAGAGTAGAAATTTTAGAACCGGACCTCGAAACTTATATAGATGAGCTCACCTTGAGTAGTTCACAAGAATATTTGCATCCGAGCTGATTCCAGCAACAGCTACAGCAATATGCTCATTTATATAATATGTTTTCTCCTTTTCACTGCTTTCTAGGAGCTTTAAAGAACAAAGATTTATCGAAGTAAATGGGTTGCTTTATGCAAATTTGAACCTTGGATAAAATTCTCCTTTCTGCAGCTATAGTAACTCCAGAACGTGTTTTCATTCCAACTGCCGCACCTGCCTGGCTGATGGCTTCCATTGCATATTCAACCTTTTCATTAAATATAATAATTCATAAATTTGATCTGTAGTTATATTAGTCACTTGAAATAATCTTCCTTCTGGGCTAAAAGTAGTCGTTCGGGAATCATATCTATATAACAACAAATAGTTGTAAATTCTAAATCACGGTTAGAACAACTCACCTTTTCGCCATTTTACCGCGTAGTGATCGGTTTCTTAACGCAATTCAACTCCAATTTGTTTTAAAAAGAAATGGACGAATGTGGAGTTTTTTTTTAGGTGTGTGTGGGGGTCCCGAGTGACCAAAAATTCCAAAATTCCATAAAATGATAAAAAAAAACTTCAACTTTTTTTTCCTTTTTTCTTTCGGTCTTTTCAGCTTTTCTCTTTTTGCTCTTTTTGTGATACTCTTTTCCTTGGTTCTTTAGCACAGTAGGTATTATGTATATACTCTTCTTTTCACGAAATTTTTGAATTAATAAGGCAGAAACGATAGTTTATTAGTTTTCAAGCAAGAAGTGCAGGAATATATACCTCATCTACGTATCGACAATTTTTCGCTTTGACGAGACAAATTCTACACTAACATAAATCTCGAAATTACTTTCTTTTTAAACAGACCTGTTTAAAAAGAAACCCTCATAAAAAGGCCTCATAGTGCAAGTACTTTCGTACTTTCGCTGTCGCAAGATCAAGATATAAACTTCGTTTAAAATCGTGATATCGTGAATCGTTCTTCTAGGTTTGAGAATTCCTCGTTCAACATTAAAACTATGGCAAGACAACAGTTCATGCTGGTGCAACCTTTCACCAAAGAAATCGTTTCCGAGTCCTTAAGTGGGTGTAATCATATTTAGTTTGTGTTTGTGTTTGTGAAATCTTAAAGCAAGTATTGAAATGTCAGATGAAGAACTTAGTATTAGAACTTTTTGTTCTCTGGGCATAAAAAAATGGCTAGCCGAGAATGCGTTCAAGCTTGGATTGTGTGAAGCTACAACTGTTCAGAAAGCATGCATACCCCCTATTCTTAAGGGCTTAGATGTTATAGGAACATCTCAGACCGGTAGTGGAAAGACAGCAACATTTGCTCTTCCAATATTGCACATACTCTCGCAGGATTCTTATGGTATATTTGCATTATGCATGACCCCAACTCGTGAGCTTGCAGTTCAAATTTCTGAGCAATTCAGTGCTCTTTCAGCAGGTTTAACATTAAGATGCCAGGTTATAACTGGTGGAGAAGAAATCCAGGCTCAAACCAGATCGATTTTAAGACGACCTCATATTATAGTTGCCACTCCTGGTCGTTTGATGGATCACTTTTTAAACAGTCCTCAAGTTATTGGGTGTTTTCAAAATCTGAGATTTCTAGTCCTTGACGAAGCAGACCGTCTTCTAGAACCTTCTTTTGAATCAGAATTGCGGATTTTGTTCGAAAACATTCCTTCTAAACGCCAAACACTCTTATTTTCTGCAAGCATAACTCGTAATATTGCAGCATTACAGCATATCACCATGAATGATGCTTTTCATTTTGAGGCATTTGAAGGTTTAAAAGCTGTGAGCAGCTGTAGGCAAGAATACTGTTTTCTTCCAAGAATAATGAGAGATGCATACTTACTTCATATATTACAACAGAGGGAAAATTGGGATATCCGAAGTTCTATAATTTTTACAAGTACAGTGCGTTCTTGCGTGATATTATCTGGTATTCTTGATAAACTTGGAATCGTTACAGTGAGTCTACACTCGATGAAGAAACAAAAGGAGCGCAAAGATTCGTTTGCAAGATTTAAATCCGGTGAAGTAAGTATTCTGCTTGCTACCGATATCGCTTCCCGCGGTCTTGACATTCCGACCGTTGATATGGTGATAAATTATGAAGTACCCATCGCGTCAAAAGATTATATACATAGGATAGGCCGAACAGCGAGAGCTGGTCGAAGTGGACGTTCTATTACCTTAGTTACCCAACACGACGTAAAAATTGTACAAAAAATTGAAGATGCGATCGACTCAAAGATGAGATGTTTATCTCTTCCAGAAGAAGAAATAGTGAAAAACATGAATAGCGTGGGAAGTGCAAGGCGGAGTGTGAAAATCTCCTTACTTGAAAGAACTGGATTTGGTGAAAAAGTTAACAAAAATCATATGAAATAAAATTAGAGAATTGTCAAGAAGAACCAAAATTTGATTTAATTTTTTCCCCGGATGTAAGTGATTGTCTACCGAACATGAAACAAGAGCATTTTTAATTACGCCTCCCTCGACCTGAACTTCGCCCTCTGCCTGCTCCTCGTCCACCTCGTCCACCTCGTACACCGCTGAATCTCGCACCATTTCTTCCTCCTCCTCCTCCTCCTCCTCGTCTCGGCACGGAAGTAACTCTTTTATGCCTGCGTAAACAAAACGATGTAAATTCAAATTAAGGTAGCTGAGAGTTTAGCTTACTTATCATTTTGTTGAAATCTTTGTAAGGGAATTAGTTTGTCTGGACTGATATGAAATTTTTGACCTTTTGAATTTAAGAGGAAGTGATCAGGTTATGAGTGAGAGAATTACCCTGAATATTAACTAAAGGAAAGAATATTTACCTAATTTGAAGGACTCTGCATTAATGCCATCGCAAAGTTTGATTGTGAATAACTGGATAAAGCGAAATCATTACAAGTACATATACAAATTAGAAGACTTACTGAATTATCAATTGGGCCAAATATCTCTTCTACCTTTCCGACTTTACTTTTATTCTCCAGAAATATGGTCCCGTTAAAATATGGTATCTCAAAGGCACGTTTCAAATTGAATTTCGCACTAAAAAGTAATCCATGCATACCTTTGGATTCGTTAGCTTGCATATGATTTCTCCTTCACACGCATGCGAATAGGAACCGATTTCTGAAGCAACGACTTTTTAAAGCGATAAAAACAAGCATAAATGAAAGTTACCGACTAGCTCATCGGGGATGGCTTCTTCACGACCAGACGCACCACGACCAAACCCACGTCCTGAAGCGCCACGACCAGAAAACCCTCTACCGCGCGAAGTTGGTGTCGGCTGTCGCATAGTTCGTGAGGAATTAGGTCAAACTGTAAAAAACGGAGTGTGTCTTTTCTTTTTTAATTTACGTCTACCTTATACTTCTATACGAACTATGATCATAAATTCTTGTTTTCCTGTGTTCTTTTTTTGATTTTTTCAATTTTGTGTCCTGTCACATTGGGGTGATTTTTTTTGTCTCACTGTCTGTCCTCCGGAAGTATAGTTTGAAAGAAAGTTTCGCACTTTCCGACTTTCGCTGAATATTTTGAACTGTGGTTTTGCATATTCGGACACGGGACTTTTGCCTGGTAACAACTGTGTTCTTTGGAGTATGAGGTTTGGTAACAAATATTTTCCACTTGAATTCTAGTATTATCAACGACACATCTGCTCGTTGAATGAAAATAGCTATTTGTGACAACTTTGGACAAAAGAACAATAAAAAATGGTTTGAGCGGAGCCGAAAGTCTAAAAATTCCTAATAACATGGTTAAGTCTGACAGGACAACTTTGAAGTGTTTTGAAGATAAACATAGCGAATCAAAGCAACTATGGGCTGATAAGTATAAGCCAACTCGAATCTCAGAGCTGATCGGGAATGGTAGGTGCGTAGCCGATCTGCGGCGATGGCTTCTTGAGTGGCAAAATAAACAAGGAAATAAAGAGAAGAAAAACAAGTGTAAAGCCGTGCTGATTAGTGGTCCTCCAGGTATAGGCAAGACTTCTTCCGCTATTATAGTTTGCACGCAACTTGGTTTTAGTGTCATGGAAGTAAACGCAAGCGATTCAAGAAATAAAGCCTCAAAGGATGTTCAAACAGGTTTATCTGGTTCAACTTCAAACCAAGTCAAAGAATTGGTCACTAATCGGGGTCTCAATTTTTTGAAAACAACGATTCATAAAAATCAAGTATTAATAATGGATGAAGTCGATGGAATGAGTGCAGGCGATCGTGGTGGAATATCTGACCTCATTGATACGATAAAACGCTCGAAAATTCCAATAATTTGTATCTGTAACGAACGTTATTCACAAAAGTTAAAGGCTTTGCAAAATCACTGTTTTGAACTCAACTTTCAGCGACCTACAAAGCAACAAATACATGGACGCTTGTCCCTCATTATGAAAGAAGAAAATTTTCACATGCAATCTAATGAGTTGGATACTGTAATTGAGTCATGTAATGGAGATATTCGACTGATTCTCAATCAGCTTCAATTGAGAAAGCTAAGAACAGGTTCACTCTCAATTTCTGGTGGAAAGCAGCTGAAAGATATTAATTTGGGAGTACTTTCAATTGTAGATGTACTTATGGGATATGGTGCTTCAAGCCAAACCATTGACCGTCGTATAGCATTATGTTTCAACGAGCCTGATTTAGTTCCATTGTATATACAGGAAAACTTTCCCCAAATGAGGCCAACACACTGTTGCTCGGATCTTCAAAGGCTCATATTTTTAGGTGCAGCTTCCTGTGCGTTATCTGATGGTGACTTGGTCTCTTCGCTGGTTCGATCAAAACAACTTTGGGAGCTTGCATCTTGCAGTAATCTCTTAGCGTGCATTATTCCTTCTTCAATCGTATCTGGAGTTCGTGAGACTTTCAACTTATTTCCAGGTGAACGTAATTTTCACCGATTTCCTGCTTGGCTCGGTAAGAATTCTTCAAGTTCTAAAATGCGGCGTCTACTGAATGACATGCATGGTCATATGATAAGTAAAGGAGCACCTAAATCCAGCTCTAATGTACTCAGACAACATTATATTCCTTTACTTCGATCATATACAACGATACCACTTCTTTCAAAACATGTTGGGGGCTTGAACAATCGTGGAATACAAGATGCAGTGCGCTTTATGAGAGTATATGGAATTACAAGAGTTGACTGGGATTCATTGAATGAACTCCGTAAATTTAGTGGAAAAGGTCCCGCTTTTGAAGACAGTATTCAAATATCAGCATCAACCAAATCTTCCTTCACGCGTGAATGTAATAAGATCTTGGATCAGGTTCCTACAAAGCATGAACTAAAATTGCAGGATGGTTATTCAAGTGATGGGAATCAAGAATAAGACAGAAAAGAAAGTGTTGAAATATGTTTTAGGACCCGTTTCAATATCCAAGCCTGTAGACAAAATATACTAAATTTACGCTCTATTGCGCTAGTCGATTTTGAATAGATTGCTTGTGACTCATGATGTTATCCAGAGCTGTAAGAATTTGGTGTTGTACTTTTGTCTTCTCGCTTGAGCATGATAATTTGAGGTCCATATAAAGCACCTTCAGAAATGCATAAGCAATAAGAACACTTTGGTTTCCCACGTTTTACCTGTAGTGATTTTACTTGTTTTTCCGAGACACTCAAGTCTTTTGAAAGAAGTTTTCGTAGTGAAACAACCTGAAAAAGAAGTTTCAAGTTTGCAACAAAAAGAGCAATGTAAAAAGCTGTGAAAAATTACCTCGTTCTCAGAATTTTTAGCAGTATTTGTGATGGAATCGACAACTTGCTCCACTCGTAATCTTTCGTTTTCGCATTGTTGTTCTTTGGAACGAATGTTATGTTGAATGGAGTATACTGTCTCTTTTCTGTACTCAAAAGTTAAGTAATGCTTGGTGAAATTTCAAAGGTGTACTTCTGAGAGATACTTTCTTTCAACATTTTATAATTTTCTTGAGTCGTAAGAGCTTCATTTTCAAGTCCTCTGTCAAAGATTAAGAAATATCTTGAAATCCAAGGCGATCTCTCACCTTATAGAATATGAAATATTTTTCGAAGTTTCGTGCAATAATAAAAGCATGTTACTCAACCCACTTTCAGCCTGTTAAAATATGATAAAAGTACTATTTTCTGAAAAAATTGAACGTCCTACCCGAATTTTAGTACTCACTGAAAGGTCCTTGAGATTTCGTGTGAGCGGCCGTTGAAATTTAATATTAGCGGCAACGTTGCATCTGGGAACTTTCAACAATAAAATATTGTATCTACTGATCTGATCATCAATACTTAAATCTATGTTTCTTTTGTCGTGCATCTCTTCAATTTCTACTGAGAGTTCAGATTCTTTCCCATGATATGCATTGATTAACTTTTGAACTTCAATCATCTGAGAATAAAAATTAGCAAACATATGAAAAATACTTTCTGAATACCTTTAATTCTTGATCTGTTCTTTCTACATGAACATTAATTCTTGTAAAATTTTCAGAGGCACGTGTTGATAACTTAATCTAAATAGTACATGTTAGAGTTATTTTTTACGTCTCAAATCTAAGAGTCCTTCCTACCTTTGTAGCTTTGCATGCTCGTTCGCTTCTAATTCGCAGGGTACCTATGTACGATAATTTTTCTGCGTTAGCCAAAATCTTGTTACTAAGAGTTGTTTTAGTAGACTCAAGAGATTTCTACAATGTAATACTCAAATCAAAGCCCAATCAAAGCTAGATAAATCCGGTATACCTTTGATGAATGCAACAACTTAGACTGAGGAACCAAGCTAGATAGATGACTACGCAATTTTTGGTTATCCTAAAAGAACTCAGCTAAATCTTTTGGCAAATTATCCAATAAAAAGGTTACCTGTAAAATCTGCTCAACGTTCTTACGCGTTGAGGCAAATTTCATGGAATAATTTGATCCAATACGATTGCATATTTCTAATGTGAAACCGGAACTTTCATCGCCAGACAAAAAAGTCTGAATTGTTAAGCTTTTTATTATTAATGAAAAATAGAATGTAACTTTGCCTACCTCATACAGTTCAATGCTACTTATAGTGAATTCACCGTCAAACTCCTACAATTTACAATTAATTCTGAACAATCAAATTTAAAAAAGTGTGCCTTATCTCTGCTCTGACACAGTGATAAATAATCGCAAAGCTCTACCACCCAACTACTTATAACTGTTTGGAAAGGAGAAATACTTTTATCCACGAAAGGAAAAAAAGTATCCTTCGGAATTATGACAGGATAATTCAAGGATTTCAATATAAGCGGTAAATCTTCATCGGCTTTTTGACCAAACTTCAAATTTTGATCTAGTTGGTTCAGTAGAAAGTGAAACACGGCAATTGCACTTTTGAAGGAATAACTTCCGAAAGAATCTAACGAGTTGATTGTGCACCCTCTCTTTTTCAAAAAAGAACTAAATTTCCCCTTGCTGATGTCCAAATAATCCTCATCGTAGATAGGACGGGGATCAGAAATCCGCTTACTAGTAGCCCGCATGCGACTCCTTACTTTCTAGTGAAAAGCAGCACCTCTCGATAATTGAATTTTTTCGAAATCTTTTCTGACGACGAATATAAAGGAGCGTGAAGACTATGTTGTGTTATTGTTTTTAAATTTAAATCTTTTCTGTGAGAATGGTGTGAATTTAGCGTTATGGAATTTTGGGTCGTTTTGTGCTTATAAAAAAAAGAGTCTCTTTGAAAACTCTAATCGGGCTTGAGTAACTCTGTATCATCCATCCAATTCCACAAATCGTGCTGATCCTCAGTCTTATTCTTTTCTGAACGTACAACCCTATAACGATTAAACGATATCGAGGGACGGATCTATCGTGAGTGCGTAGACTTTGTTTGACCTTTGCAAAGAAGAGAACAATACACCGTTTACGAAGTTACGACGACCCGATTTTCCCTTTTTCCGCGCGGTGAAAACAAAAATCCAAAAATTTTTGAATTTTTTTGAATTTTGAAAATATCGCCTATCACTCTTCCGTCGTAAACTCTAAACACATGGCATAATAGAAATAACAGTTTATAACACAAATCACAAAAATCATAGTAAACAGGCAAAACAGTAAACAGTCAAGTCAGTCAAAAGTCAAAACAGCTACAACACATTTCGTCTTTCAACTTACTTTGACTTCACAAGAAGAAAACATAAAAGTTGCGCGCAGCTTTGCCAATACTTCTGCGCTTTAACAACACTATTTAAAAACTAAGACAATCTTAAACCGATATTATCATGTCAGGTAAAGGTGCTAAAGGACTTTCAGGAAAAGGACTTTCGGGGAAAGGGGCGAAAGGAACGATGTCCGATAAAAAGGGGGACAAGAAAAAACCAACTTCCCGGTCTGTAAAAGCTGGCCTACAATTTCCAGTTGGGCGTATCCACCGTTTTCTCAAGGTAATTGCCAGTGTTGTAGTTCTAGTTCTATTACAGAGCTTTTTACGTTGCTAGCATCACGAACGATCTTGTCGAGTGATGATTTCAGAAACAAATCGCCTAAAAATTTCGACCGTTGACACAATTTTTAATTCCTGTTTTTACAGAATCGTGCTGCTTCTGGCGGCCGTGTAGGCGCAACTGCTGCAGTTTACTCAGCTGCCATTTTAGGTGCGTGCATATATGTGAATAAATTGTTTTATTTAAATGTCCTGTAGAGTATCTCACGGCAGAAGTTCTCGAACTTGCCGGGAATGCTTCTAAAGATTTGAAGGTACCGAGATAGCACCTCCTGACGTATTCCACTTATAATTTTTCGAAAGGTCAAACGTATCACCCCACGTCATTTGCAGCTTGCAATTCGGGGAGACGAGGAACTCGATACCCTTATCAAAGCTACAATCGCGGGTGGTGGTGTCATCCCACACATTCACAAGTCACTAATCAATAAATCTTCAAAGAAGAGTGATTAGATTCTCAAAGCATTACCTTTTTCTCAGTACGGAAGTTACATAACCATCACAAAGTGTTCCTTTTACTTTTTTTGCGTGAGCTGAGTTTATTTTATGTACTTAATAAATATACAAATACAAAAGTTTGCTAGTTCTATTCACCCTCTTCAACTAAGCTTGGTTATTAGTATATTGAATAGCAATAGCACGTTATCACCTCCTCTTCAGGCTCTTCCACTTTTTGCATAAACGAGTAAGAGCTCAAAAAAAGTCTTGTTTGATTCCCACCACTACAATTTATAGAATGGCTATATTTTATCTCTGCCAAACTTCTTCAAATCACTTATTTCCTCCATTTTCTTCGAAACTTCACCTTGGACTGCACGGAGGTATATACTTCGTTAAAATATCTGTCCTCAACAAGACTTCGTAAAAGCTGAAGTACTTCAAGTGCAAGTTCTCTATGTTCGATTGAAATTCCGTTAACTTTAGGATCGATGCATATATAGCACGGGAATATGAGCTCATAAAGGATGCTGGGATGAGAAAACAACATTTCAACATCAATTCCAGCGATAATTCCAGCGAGACAACGTATGCTCACTTCACGAATGCAGTTACTTGCCACAATACAGTATCTGCCAACTCTTTGTACAAATGTGATTCCTTTGTTTGCTCTCATTTCTGTACTCTTCTCGGTCAAGCTAGCATTCTTAGAAAGAAATAGCAATGTAATCGACGCGATATTCTTTGCATTCTGTCTTAAAACTTCCAGCTCTATTGATATGTCACTGCTCTTGAAGTTATTCTCGAATAGTAGCATCGAATTATTTACAGCAAGTTCTAAGTAAACATCATCATGCTGAAAAGAAAGATCTTCCGAATTCAATGAATAATCATCTCCACGCATTTTTAAGTATTGACCCAATATTCGCGTCGATGATGACTGAAGCCATTCATGCTCATGTTTTAAAAGTTGAACTATTAAGAAAATTGTCTTTTCTATTTTTGTCTCTCGGTATTTAAAAAACTGAGGCGTTACTACCCATAATCTTTCGATAAATAATAAAAGGTTGTATTGGAGCAACCATTTCTCATCTTTATTGAAATTTTGAATTTCTAATACAGAAAGAATTTGCGGCCAAATGCTTCTGATCGTACTTATTACCATCTCCGGACAAATTTCTAATGCTACATTCATTACCTGGACTGAAAGTCGCTTCAAAGTCATACTTTGCTCTTCTACGAACCATTTCTGTAACCAAGTTAAAAAGATGTTAGCCTTTTCTTCACTAATACACGACAGAAGAGCAGCAATAGTTTCCCCTGCACCCCGTCGACATATACTGGAGGCATCAGTACCCAGTTGAACAATTAGAGGAACAAACATAACTTCTGCTGTATCTCTCAAGACACTTTTTGGAAATTTCAAAATCACGGCGTGCAGTGTATTGAGTACGGATGCTCTCCCGACAGGACACTCATACTTCAGATTTGCAATAAGCTGTTCTAAATAGTCCTGTAACCTTCTAGCTCCAAGTGGATAATCAAGTAAAAACTGGAGAAAAGTTTGAGCACACATTTTCCTTGAATGCTCGGAGGTTCCAGTTGCGACTAAACAGCAGATCCCATCCATTCCTGTATATATTTCTGACAGAAGTGGTCGACGTGACAAAATAGCACGCAATACAGAATGGCATACTGAAGTACTACTCTCGACTTCTATGTTATCAAAAGCGTAACGAAGAATCACACGGTACTGAGCATTTGACGGAGATACATTGGCATATCTTGACATTAGATTTGAGAGAAGTCGAAGGCAATCTTGAGCAAGTTGTGGATCACTACCTGCTGAATTCAATAGAGCAAGGATCCGCCTAATTAATGAATCTGGATTGTGCTCAAACTTACTCAATCTCATATTCGTCAAGTCAGAAAGAATTTGTAAACATAGAAGAGGAATTTCATGATTCGCACAGTTCATCAAGCGAAATAGTACAGGAACTATATCCTCTAATATATTAAAGTACTCCTTCCTTTCACCATCCGGAATGTTTTTTGTTGAGAAGTGCTTCAGTACACCTTTGATCAACCTCAAAGCAAACAAAACAATAACAGGATTATTATTTATAACAGTAGTATTGATTTCTTGCGTTGTAGATATATTTTCATCCGCAACAATATTATCAAAGGAAAGAAATTCACCAGAAGAATCAATTGACAAAATGGATCTAGCCACTACAAGAATTCCTTTCCCTTCAAGATTTTTTCTGACTAAAATACCTTTATGAATAGAAAACAGAATCTGTTCAATCTTACGATTACTTTGAATATTTCCAAAGTCATGGAGACGTCTGGTGACCAATGAAAGCAATATTGGCATTGAAGCAGGGAAAGACGCTCTTACAGAAAGCAGCTCAATGGATTCAAGCGACCGTGAGTGACGAGCTTCTGGAATCTTTGCAGTAATTTTTGCGATCTCTCGTGCTTCAGAAACTTCACCAAAAATATCTGCATCTAGTATTGGTAACACTTCTGGGAGAAAAGCATCGACTTCTACATTTTGTGCCTCTAAAGTAGTTACTTTTAGAATATCATAAGTTATTGACCCGAGGACATGTAGTTGGAAACCATTTAGAAGTTGAGCACGCAGGATTCTGATAACGTAAGGCACATAAGGAGCTCCAAAAACTCTAGCGACATTTGATAACGACACTCTTGCCGCATCCCTTATGCCTTGGGATCGATCAACTAAACTTACGCACAACAGCAATATAAGTCTTTGAAGGTGTATCTTCAATTCATGCTCTGGAAGAAAGCTGAGGATATGTGCACATGAAAGAACCAGCGCAGGAGATACTTCTTTTTTAATCGATCCGATCTCATTCTCACGATCCGGCAAAAACTTTATTAATTTTGGATAAAATTCTTTAAAAAGATCTCGAAATTTTTCTTGATCTTCGAGGTTCGAAAAGCGATCCAAATTTTCAAGAACAGAAGCAAATGCACGTAAATATGCACTATTTTGAAGGTAGCCACTGTAAAATTTACGAAATAGTTTGCGCAGAATATCTTTAAACGCAGGCCATGGTAGTTTCGATGAAATCTGACGAACTACAGATACAGCTGTTGCTGCAACATTTGATACAGGATCTGCCAGACACATTAAGACAATAGGTATATAATAGTCCAAAACAGTTGATAAACGGCACTCTAACGATGTAGAAGCACTCTCTAGCTGAGTTAGAGCACGAGTGCGTCGATGCGACTGTAGATGTGTAATATTTATGAAAAAGTCCGTCTCAGAATCACTTTTGGACAATACGCTCAAACCGGGAGCGCAATGAGTCTGTGTCTTTGCAAGATGACCAACGAGATGAATAGCAACTGATCTTTTACTTTTCTCGGAGCTATTCATTGACCTCTTGATTCCTGGTAATACTATTTCAGAATATACTAAGGTAAATGTATCTTTACACGAAGGGACCGAAAGAGCATCGATGAAATTTTGAATTGTTGACTGCGCAGCATGACAAATAGCGAAGTCAGTCGAATCCAAGTCATGCAAAGCTTGAAAAAGAATTGCTTTCATATTTTGTTGAGAATTTGCACAAAACCAGTTCGTCGTCAATTTTTCATAAGCTTTAAGCCTCATTTCAAAATTAACCTCCTCTAAACTATTTTCCACAGTCGAATTCAGTTTCCGAAGAATCTTTGTCGACACCCAAAGAGAATCAAAATTCTTTGCTATGGCAGAAAGCGCATCAATTATTTCCGATCGCACACTGATACTTCGTACTTTGCTTAGAAATGGAATTATCAATGCCCAGAATTTATCGATATCTTTGGGATTTACAATTGCTGAAGAGTCCAAAAAAGCTGTAGAAAATCCCAAGAGTAATTTTGATAGCATACCTTCGTCTAGTCTCGGAAATGTAGCGAGTCTATCTAAAGATACAATAGTTGCATGAACTGCATTTTTACCTCCCAAGGTAAGACTCAAACGACTTACCAATGTGAAGGTATGTTCTAACTTCAAATTGAATCGGCTTTGCACCCATTTACCCGCACGATTTGGATTTTGAATAGGATGTAAAACAAGTATTTGAAGCGATTCAAACAGTTCTTTTGAATGTTTCATAAGGATCTGTTTAGCCATCTTTTTGTTTCCGACATTGTCAATTTCTGTATGACACGTAAGACTCTCAGCAATATCTAAACATAAGACACGACTTTGTTCAGAAGCGACTTCAGATTTTAAAGTTTCCCAAACAAACTTGAGGCTTGATGTGGATTCCTCAACACTCAGAAAGGTTAACAAGAGATGATGACTAGAAGCTAAAGATCTCACGAGCTGTAAAATAACCGGTGGTATTGATGCACTACACTCATTTGAAAGACGAAGCAGTAGCGGTTTCATGATGTAAACCAAATCATTGAAGTACACACGAAATTCAAATTGAGGATGCCTAATAAGTAAATCTGCCAGCACTCGTAAAGAATAGGTGCGAACATTTCTTGCATGTTTCCTTTCATCTCTATGTAATGTAGCATCTAAGATGCAATTTTTATTTTGATCCACTCTATCTGTATTATATGAACTACAAGGTGATGCTGTTTTATTGACTTTTATAAACCTCTCATGTTCACAAATACCCGCCACAGTACAGATAAGCCTCATAGATATTGGCACAATAACTTGTATATATTCGAGTACATGCTCACCCAAGTAATACAATAAATCCTCCAAATTTCTAAAAAATATATTAATGGATTTCATTGACAACATTGAGAAGTCAAGGCACGTTTCAAGACAATTTTCTTCCCTGAAATCATTTTCAATTGCCAGATGAATCATATCATCTAAAACTAACTGATTATGAATTACAATTGAGAAAAACGTACGCATCAATGGAAGAACCTCTCTGGAATCTAGTTCTGCCATCCATGAGTATGAAGCCTTACGGATGGAAATATTTCTACTTGAACCTTTGCGCAAGCGTGGAAGCAAAATTTGAATAACAAGAGGCACAATCTTCGATCGATGTTGTTTTTCTATCACAGTAATACCAAGCTTTTGCTCTGACACATGTCCTGCAAAACATAAGCTTGTGAGAGCTTGTTTAGTCGTTTTTGGAGTAGCAATTGCTTGTAGATGAACAATAATATCACGTGTAAGATGTGGGAAATCCCAATGTCCTAAACAACGGATTGCCAAACATGCTAACTGTGGATCATTTGATTGAAGCATCTCCAGCAGCTTACAATAAATCTCACTACACTCTTGAAATCCAAGAAAGCTATAACCTCCTCTAAGTGAATTATCAAAAGAATGAAGCCATTTTTGCATACCAGTCTTCCAAGAAGAACAATTAGTATTGATTTCCCACTTTGTGTATTTTAAGAACTCGGCTGAAATTCGATGATAAAAAACACTATCCGAGAACGAAAATTTGGAAAGAGTATCTAAGAGTAAATTAAGCCGAATCCACGGATTTAATCCATACTCTACCTGATTAATTTGAAGTGCTATAAATTCTTGCACTTCGATTTCATCTGTTTGAACATCTAAGTTCGGAATTTTCGATTCGTTTTTATTTACTAGCTCCAAATTGCACTCCAGCTGTGTTTCTTCTAGATGAAAAATAAAGACTTCGCGAGCCTCTGTGTACATATTGAGAAGCATTCCCAGGGTCGATATTATGGATGGCCACAGTGTAGAAAGCTTAATATTTAAAGCACCAATACATACACTCATTATTAGTTTTATAGATTGATGTGGAATAGTAGTGGAACTCATAGATCGAGAGACAGCCTGAAGCATAACTTCATATTGCCTCAAGTTGGAGAGGAGATTGGTACTTTTTCCTGGGTCTTGTGCATTCAAAATGCAAAATTTTGAAAGTATATCCTTCACTACCATCCATGATTTTTCTTTCTCATCTACCATTAAAACACTCAAATATTTGAGGTTAGCATATCGCACGTGGCGATTAGATGAAGTAAGTCCTCCAAAATTTTCTGGAATTGCTGCTTTCAAAAAGATCATACTAGTATTCAGCATATGCTTGGATTCAAGAAGCTCTGTAGCATATAGTAACGGTCCTGAATAAAGCCGTGAAATTTTAATTACCCTGAAAAACAAACGAGGATAGATGGTTTCAGCATACTGAGAAGTAACATTTGAAAGTTTATTTAGAGTCACAAGAGCTTGAAGTCCCGCTACTAGAATTGCAAAAGTAGGTTTGATTGCTTCATCTTCAGTAATCTTCTTTTCTTCTTGTAAATTTTCTAACTTTGTGAGAGCGTAATCTAGTATGCTTTCAACAATGGAGTGGCATGCTTCGAACTCCACACAAAACGGTGCAACTCGTACAGCACCCCATAAAACACTCAGAGGATAAACACAAGATTGGTGCGTTTGTAATATGTTGATAATTTTCACATGATTAATTTCATTTTCGACCAAAAAATCTCTGTCGACACAATTGCACTCCAATAATATTCGGCACGATTCAGAAGTAATTGCAATACCAACGTCTGATACTTCTTCTAAAAATTTGACCAAACAAACGGAGGTAAAAATTTTAAGCATATTCATTGCTGCAGGATTTTGGAGTCTTGCTCTCTCATTTAGACCTTTTAGATACTTTACAATTGAGTGGGAAGAGGCGATCGAAATCAACCTCACCCATTGAATCGCCCTTTCTGCCATTTTAAATGGTCCAGCACTTGATCCATACACAATATTGTGTGCATCACATATATTGAAAATGAGTTCGAATAGAGTTTGCTGTATCGAGTCATCTTGATTCATAACCTTTGAGATACAATAGAATTCGAGAGTAAGTTCAAAAACTTCAAAGATAGGTATAAAGTTTTCGACAGCAGATCCATTGTTGTGTTTCACCATCATCGAAACCAATTTCATGTGATAATTTATTTTATTTGCGTTACTTTTTTCACTCTCAAGGTTCGTTCGAATAGCAGAAAGTAAGGTGTCCCATAATATTCCAAGTCTTCCCCTCCGTCCAAAGCTGCAAACTTTTCGCAACATTTCATTTGCTACTTCGAATAAATGGGATTCAGCGAAGAGTTCTGTATCAGGATCAAATATCACAGTAAAAAATTTGGTGGAGGTGGAATGTAGACCATGAGCTGCGCCACGAACTGTCTCAGCAAGAAGTGCACCGGCGCTTTCGCATTTCACGCTACTCGCAGTGTTGAAATTAGATATTTCTAATTTATCTTTTCCAGTATCACCTCCAATTTCTCGTAGAATCTTTAAAATTCCAATCGAAATTTGGACTTGTGTGGCTCTCCTCAAGATCAAAGCAAGTCCTTGAACGGTGAAAGAACGGATATTTGCTGATTTGTGCATCCTTAAATTCTTCGTAATTCGCAATGTTCCTGAAATATCACGAGATAAATCCTCATGAAGTAACTTGCACAGGCGTGCAAAGCAAGTAAATAGTTGTTTAAGAATCTCAGGTTCATGCTCGACGCCTTCCTTTATTAAACTCTCAAATTTAATCATAGCTTCAGGAAAATATTTCAAAAATTCTCTACCAACATCCCGTGATATTGCTTCTAATAAGTCAAAAAGAGCCTCAAATGAGTTCTTGGATTGAATACAAAAACGACTTAACAAGGATTGGACGAGAACATCTTGATGGAGCAATATTTGTGGAAGTGTCTCTGAAATTTCCCGAACTTCTGAAACATAGTCGATAAAATCTTTCCGAAAATTCAGCTCAGACCATTTCAGTAAAGCATCCTTGAAGAAGGAACAAGTCTTACACTTAGATTTCTTGACTTGATTCAACCTGTTCAGAGTGACTCTCACTTCCGAGATTTGTTCTGAAAAGTTTTGGGTCATGGTTATTTCTTTGAAGATGAAAAGATTTTCAAGAACTTTGGACCAATATGGAACGACAGTAGGCTTCGAAGAAGAATTCTGAACAGATTGGTATATTGTAACTGTTCTTTAGATTTATCTTTACAATGTGAGTGTAACTGGCCGAAGGCATGCGTACAGACTCTCATGGCATAAGATTCGTGAGTTTTTTTGGAGCCGCAATTCTGTCTTTCTGTGTGCCTGCTTCGGATTTTTTTTTGGTTTAGGGGGATTTGTCTTATTTTAGGGTGTCATTTTTTTTTCCATAAATTTTTTTCCCAGGAAACCTTCCAAATTCCATAACTGGACAGTTCAAGAAAGTTGAAGACTGGTCAACGTGAACGAACGCTTTGCTATCAACAATTTTGTCTGTGATTGATAATAAATTTCGTAGTATCCGAGATTCCACACTGATAGATTTTTAGATACGAGCTATTCATTCAGAAAAATATCTCCAATTTTCAATTTCCCCGCCTTGATTTCAAAAGAAGATGAACATTTTTCGTTTTGGTATGTTTCTGCTACTTTACCTTTTCAGGCAACAAACTTTGCTGAGCCTTTAAACTAACACTCTTTCTCACTACTTTCAGCCGGAGATATGACGCACTTACTAAGTATAATAGTGAGTATTTTTATGACCATACTTTGAGAAGAGTTTTCTAATGAACGCTGCACAGGTCCTCCTTCTTAAAATCCATGCAACAAAGAATTGTTCTGGAGTTTCTCTCAAAACACAAGAACTCTATGCGATCGTGTTTGTTACTAGATATCTCGATCTATTGTTTTCTTTCATTAGTTTGTATAACACGATAATGAAGTTGATTTTTATAGGTTCTAGCGCGTGCATCATTTGGTATATCCGTTTTCACAGGGTTGTCAGCCAAACTTATGATAGGGAGCAAGATACGTTCCGAGTAATATTTCTGATACTGCCTTGCCTCCTACTTGGAATATTCATAAATCATGAGTTCACAATAACCGAAATTTTATGGACTTTCTCCATCTACCTTGAAGCTGTCGCTATTCTACCGCAACTTGTTTTATTGCAACGTACAAAAAATGTTGATACGCTTACTGGAAATTATGTATTCTTACTCGGAGGGTATAGGGCGCTTTACCTATTGAACTGGATTTATCGCTTTCTCACAGAGCCGGGTTATCGGCAATGGATTGTTTGGATCAGTGGGACTATACAAACCGCAATATATTGCGATTTCTTTTACTACTATTTCCAGTCTTGGAGGCGAAATGAAAAATTGTCTTTACCCAGTTAGTTCTAAATTCAATCTTCGGCTGGAAAGTTGTTGAATCACGAAGATTGATACTTTATCAAGCGGTATTAAATTAATTATTAATATTAAACTAAATTTATTTTATACTTCATAATTTGGGAAGCTACAATATCTTTAATTACATCGCGCAATAATATCCACACTCCTAGAACCATTGCTTTCAACTGCTTCACTGACTTTACCTTCAACAAATAAGTTTATCTGACATGTGTTAACAAATTACAAAACTTTCATGTAGATGAAAAATTGCTCTCACCGTTTCTGTAAACTTGTTCAAGTTCCTTACTGCGAAGAAAAATCGTGACCATTGAGGACAGTCAAAATTAGCGAGAGATACGTGGAGTAATCCACCCTGGATATTTAATTTTTGATACGGATAATTCAACAGTTAATTAGATATTACCCTCATGCTTTTCTGCCATGAAATCAAACCTTCTTCACTTTTATATTGCTCACTTTCACTTTGTGAAACTAGAAAGTACGTAAATAATTTCAAAATATTAATTCTTGAATCAGACCAGACATCATCAAATCAGACTTGCCAGAAACAGTTGTACTTGCTTCCTTCATGGCATTCAAATAAGTATCAGAGTGCTTTTCCTTTTCTGCAAACCTTATACCTTAAATTTTGTAAGAAGTGCTTCCAGTGTGGGAATAACTTTAATCAAAACAGAAGACCCTGTGAGGCAAAATTTGGCAAATTCCAAGGGAGAAACTAAAGAATTACCCGGAGGAATATCTACGAAGAAAAGATATACATTCTTTTTTCTATCAGCAGGTAAAAGCTGAAATGAACCAAAATCACTCTGCATTAATTGCTTGTAGCAGAAATTCAAAATCAACTTAATTCCCTTACTATTTCTTTCTTATGATTTAACTTTTTCCATTTTCCTTGGTAAAGATTATGTAGAAGTAGAGCACATTTACTGGAAACAAAAACATCACATGGCCAATCTGCTCCACACCGTTCTGACCAAAGCATTTTGTATTCCCACGAAGATGGAACACTGAATCCATTTGCAACCCTCTGCGTTCCAAAATAATTTTGAGAGCGACATGGACCCTTAACAACTTTTTGATTAGAGTTGTTTGAATATCATGTGAAAAATAACCTTATACTCTTCTGGAGGTTGACACCATCCACCAGATGTAGCTAGCCACTTTGTCGGACAAGCTTGCTCGTAGTTCTGTAGAGGTGAAAAATTAATCATTGTTCTCAAAATGTTCAAAAAATCCGAAGTGGAGAATTTCAGTGCTGCTTCGTTTACCTTTTGAATGCACTCATCAACAGTGAGAGTAATTCCGATATTCACTTTCTATATAACTTCAAATTATAAAACTCGATCTCATAAGAAAAGCTGGTACATTTCTCCTTGAAACAATGCTTTCGTCAAGTTGTATTTGCCAGTATAGCATTACTCCGTAGCAACTGAATTGAGAAAATCCAGGGTCTCTCCCACTGAGCTGGAATGGAGTTATTGCAAGATAATTATGCCAAGTTCAAGAAACCTTAAAATCATTATTTCTTTGTGTGGGAATTTCTCCTGACTTTACAAATATCTAATTTAAGAAGGATATAAGATGATAGTTCAAATTAAAAATGAGTATACCGTAATATTACTTTCACTTCTATGTTCAATGCTATTCGTATGAATAGTCAATCTCGTTCCTTTACCGATATAGGCCGACATTACTCTGTAAATATGCAAAAGAAAATATCCTCTACAAAATCGAATTCACAGCAAATACAGTACCTATAATTTCCCGAATTAACTTCGACTGCTAAACATGTTCCACGTTGAGAAGCACAATCAAAGTCCTAGGATGTGATTAATCATGGTTAAAGAATAGATATAGATACCTTTTTACCTTCCAATTCTCAGAACTTTGATCCCATAAATTGAGTTGAATTGCGACACAGCGTGTTAAAGTCCAGAGAAAAATAAATACTAGCTCCTTTCCAGTTGTCATTGTCTTGACCTTACTTCAATTTGAAGAAAAACACTTTACTTCTAACGGCGTCACTCGTTTGTATCATCACAGAACAGCATAATCATCACTTTGTATTTAACATGACGTCTCTGCAAAATAGTATTAGTAGGGAGCGACTCAAGTGTCCAGAAAACTTCAATATTGGATTATCCAACTAAAAACTCAGGTAAAAATGAAAATGTTTACCTTTTCTCCAGTATAAAGTGAACTTGACGTAATATATGTTAAATAACAGTACAGTAAAGGTGAATCTGTCAAGATAAGAGCTGACAAACGAAGAAGAAAAACTAATAGAACAACAGTAAGAGTGCTTATTTCTTTAGTTCTCAAAGAGCTTTTAGATGGATTGTAACTTTCTCGTTTTGAAATGTCGTATGCATAACTGTCATAACTGTTTTATTTCTTCATTTTCTTTCGATGCTGTCGTTCATTTTTTTTTTCATTTTTTTTTCAAAACATATATGTTTATATATTTAAATTTGAAGAGAGTAGGTCATAGAGCTGGGATGCCCGAGTGGTCTAAGGGGCCAGACTCAAGTAAAATTTGCTTCTTGACAAAAATTCAAGATTTCTGGTAGACAACGTCTGCGTGGGTTCGAACCCCACTTTCAGCATTTTTTTTTCGCTCCATACCAGATTATGTGTTCCCGAAAATTGAGAGAAACAGGAAAATCTTGGAATGAGTGGTGGCGCGAAGTAATAAATAATGGTTTTTCTGTTCCACGTAACTGCAAAGAATAATACCTTACTCATCTGCCTTGTCCTTGGTGTCGTCAGGCTAGTCAGTTTTCACATTCAACTATCTCACTCGAATTCCAAGGGAGATAGTAGTCGTGGAATACCTGGTGCTCCCACTGAACTTTCCTGTAACACAGAGAAGACGGAAAAACCTGGAATTGATGAACTCCCCATATTAATGCCATTTGATAGAAGTAGGATGGGAAAACGTGGTTATCTAAGGAAAGAGAACTTATTCATTCACAAGGCTAACTTTCTGCGGTATCATTCCTCAACCGTCTTCAAATCAAGAAACTTTGCAGCGAATGCAACAGAAATTTGGTCGAAATACGCTTGGGATCGCTGTGCCTTGGTTGGTAACAGTGGGAGTCTACTTTCTGCTGATTTTGGAAAAGAAATAAATGAGCATGATATCGTAATCCGCTTCAACCAGGCTCCAACCAAAGGTTTCGAGAAATTTGTTGGAAATAGAACTACTTTTCGAGTTCTGAATGCACTTTGGACAAATATTTACGCAAAAAATGTGAAGTTGAACAAGGACGGTAGCTTGGATTCAAGAGTAAATATCCGCCTCGGGGAAATTAGAAGCATCCCCCTAGAAATGGATGCTACCTTGATAATATCACGCACTTCGGTAGAAAATTTTAATTTTGTCTATTCAGCCCTGCAGAAAAAGCGTATGGACGTTCGACTTCTGTTACTTGCTCCAAGAGTCGTGACTGCTGCGAAGTGGCTGTTAAATGAGTATCGCAGGCTCCTTTGCACCCATGGATACGGGCCTTATACGGGTGGTCACACGCCATCCAGTGGATTTGTAGCAATATTTGTTCTACTCCAGTTATGCAAGGACATAGATCTCTACGGATTTGGAGACTCTGGGTTATCTGCAAGATATCATTATTATACAGGCGGGGGTCATCGGAATAGTGGAAATATAGTCCATAGTTGGGTTTTAGAGATGGAAATGATAGAAGCACTCCATAGAAACGATCTTTTGAAAATACATTAATTTGTACCTTAGGTAGGAAAAATATATAGTAAATATTTCAAATAATAGTTGTCTTTCGCTAAATGCCCTGAGGTGAGAGAGGGAGCAAACATCAAAATTCCTCTCCAACAGGTGTGAGATCAATGTCAAATTCGGATTTTCCCTGAATTGTGTAATCAATTTATTTGAATGTGAAACTTGTATATTAATTGAGAATTTACCTTAGAGACCTTAGCAATCTCAACGATCTCCTCCAACAAGCTTCTGAAATTTCTCAGAGGCCACTGAGTTGGACCATCAACTGGAGAAGATTCAGGATTATCATGAACTTCCATAAAAATTCCATCGACTCCGACTGCAGCGCAAGTGCGTGCAATCGTAGGGATCATATTGCGCAGCCCTCCACTTGCTACACCACCCTCCCCAATTGCCCGTCCTGCTGGCTGTTGAAGCGAGTGTGTAATATCAGCCAACTATAAAAAAAAGTTAAAGGAAACAAAATTGGAAGGCTTGCGTGCACGCACCACTGGACAATTTGCATCTCTCATCCACACAAGATTTCTTGGATCAACGATTAAATCACTGTAACCAAACATGGTCCCACGTTCACACACGCAAACATTTGGATTTCCAGTGCCTCGAATTTTATCTGCTGAGTTCCTCATTACCTAAATCAAAGATGTGAATCGGAGAACGATATATAAAGAAAAACGCACTGAAGCTGCGCAGAATTGACCCTTCTTTATGCTGATGACATTTCCTGTCTTACCGGCAGCCACAAGTAAATCGGTTTGGCGGCATAAAAATGCAGGTATTTGTATTATATCTGCTACTCGTCTTCAAACGTAGATTAGGGATGAAATGTTGAATAAAATTTGGAAAGTACCCGACAGGTTCTGCTTGAAAACACTCATGAATATCAGTGATTATTGGAACACCAAAAGCTGTTTTAACAGCTTGGAGAACCTAAATTTTGGGGAACTCTCCAATAATGAACTCTTTAAATCCAGAATGAAGTACCTTTAAACCCTCATCGATTCCCGGTCCACGAAAGGATTTCGCGCTCGTTCGATTTGCTTTATCGAAACTTGACTTAAAAACTAGCTTGATTCCAACGCTATACCATTTTTGAAATTATTTTGAGCATGGATTTTTCAGTTCCCTTACCTGTCAGTAACTTGCTTAATTTGACGACACATCTTAAAAATATGCTCCTCAGACTGAATCACGTTCGGACCCGCCATCAGGAAAAAGGGATCAGAACCCTAAGAAGGATAGAACTCATAACGGCAGAACAGTGGATTATAATATTTTACCTTGAGTTCTCGATAGAACGCGCTTTCTTTTTCACTCATTATTAAAGTTAAGAATGTTTTAGTGAGGCTTCCAAAACTTTTGTACAAAAATCAGAAAGGCTCTCACGTCTCACCTCCATTATTTTTAGGGTTTTTCGAAAGAGCTTAAAGCAGGGAAGAGCGAAGAGGGAGTTGGGCGGTTGTCCTTTCACAGAAATTCCTCGTATGAACAGCGGGGTATTGTATTACATCTGAAACTTGTGCATTAATAGTATCATATTGCACAATCGATATTAATACGTAGTTTACTTTCAAGTAATTTCCTAATCTATCCTCGCGTTCTTGAGAGTGTACACCTGTACTCTATTCCGCAAACAAAAGACAAAAAGAGGAAAATTACACACTCGAAAATTCAAAA
>Ga0115000_10000519_pt1 | contig 35808 bp, 26 predicted proteins | sample ArcticOcean_MG_C_6_FD_89690 | JGI IMG/M metagenome (GOLD analysis project Ga0115000, IMG submission 89690) | Marine microbial communities from western Arctic Ocean - ArcticOcean_MG_CB8_128 | ecosystem: Environmental > Aquatic > Marine > Oceanic | place: Arctic Ocean: Canada Basin | collected...
CACAAAAAAGCAGATCGAATGCTTCGTCCGGTGCGGGACGCCTTTCCCTCCGGACTTCATTCTGAACATGGACGACGACGAGTTCGACATGGTCGGCCTGAGAGACACGTTCCAGACCGAGAAACTTCTCGCGTGGGCGCGCGGGGTATAAACAGACTACGCTCAAATAGACTACTACATACTTAGCTCTACACTCGAGCTACTTCCGCTTCGTCGCGGTCGTTCGCGTGGGCTACTTACTTACACAGACAAACACTTTTTAAAACCACGAGTAACTAACTTTTTACAATCATCATCCATCACATGTTGTTGTGATCTAAATTACTATTTGTTAACACTATTGTTATTATAAAACTCCATGTTCCAGTTGCTCAAAAAAGCCGGCACTCCGGCAATGCTCTTCTTCTTGTCGTCGTCGTCGTCTTCTTTCTCGACGTACAGCGTAAAATTTTTCTTTAAACTTTCGCTTTGTCTCTCCCAGGACGGGTCATTTTTTTCCAGCGAGACTGAATGCTTCGCCTCGTCGTAATTGAACAACAAACACGCGTCTTCGTTCGCGTTGCTCGTGATTAAAAATTGCGTCTTTGACGCTTTTTCGCCAACCAGTTCGATGTTAAATCCAAACAAAAGTTTCACCGCCTCGCGAAATTTGAGCACCGTGGATTTGAACGCCACCAGTAAACGCTGCTCTTTCTTTTGTAACTTTGATATGATGTCATCCGACGAAGAAGAATTGTTGTTATTGATGTTATTATTACTGCTGTTGTTGTTTTTCAACCTGGTGATTTCTTTTTCCAAGCCTCGGATGATTTCGTTCGTAAACGGGCTCGATTTCGTTTGTAAAATCTTCTCGCCTTTTCTCTCGTTTTCAGCCATCTTTTGTAAACTGGCAATCTCGGAGTCTTTCGCTTCGACGATCGATTTCGCGTTTAACGCGTCCATTTTAGCCGTTTCCAACTCCTTTTCCAACGCGTCTTTCAGTTTTTCTTCCTCCTTGGCTTTAGATTCGAATAACTCTCTCTTCGTCTGTTCGACTTTCAACGCTTTCGTCGCCTCGGCTAACTTTTCGGAAAGAGCTATGGTTTCCGTTTGTAACGCGCCAACTCTGTTCTTCAACTCCTCCGGTCCTTCATCTAACAACGACGCCGACGTCCATTTCCCGGCATTCATCAACGCACGCTGTAACTTTTCGTTCTCAATCTCTTTCGCGCGTACGCTTTCCTTCGCGCGCGATAATTTCGCCTCCGTCGAGCGCAAACGTTCCTCCACGGCTTCCACGGAAACCATCTTCGAGTGCAACATGTCACCTCTCGACGCCGACGTTTCTAAACTTTTCATCTCTTGCCTCAAAATCCGAATCGTGTGTTCTTTTTCTTCCATCAACTCTTTGATTTTATCATTTATTCCTCCCGAGGCGGCGGCGGCGTTTGCGCCGTTGAAAAAATCGGCATCGTCGTTTTTCTTCCCTTTTCCTTTCTTGCCGACGCCGCCGGGCGATTTCGGCAACGAGTTCAAATTCGTATTCTCCAACAACGCTTTCTTTTCCTCCTCGAGCGCGCTCTTCAGCCCCTCGTTCATCTCTAAAGCCTCCTCTAACTTTGCCTCGACCGTTTTCCTCTCGTTTCTTTTCCCTCGCAAATCCGCTACTTCCATCTCCAACTCGGCGTTGACCGTTTCCGCTTTTTCCAATCTCTTGCGCAATTTTTCAATAACCTCGTTTTCTTCTCTCACCTTATCCTCCAACTCGTCGCCTTCGTCGTCCATCACTTTCTTCTCCAGAGCCGCGTGTCTCGTTTTCAAAGCGAGCAACTGCTCGCGAAGTTTATCGCGTTCGGTTTCTGCCAGTTCTCGAGCCTCGACTTCTCGTTTTATCATCGAAGGCGAATAGTTTTGCTGCTGCTGCTGCTGCTGCTGCTGATTATTATTCACGGTTGTTGTCGCCAAAACAATCGCAGCATCGTCGTTACTATTAATAGCACTCGTCTCCTTCTCTCGGGCGAGCTTCTCTTTATCCACACTCGTCGCTCTGGTCGACCTCCTCCTCGGCGAAAGCAGCGGCGACGCGCTTCTCCTCTTCTTCCCTTGTTGTTGTTGTTGTTGTTGTTCTTCTTCTTCTTCTTCTTTCGTCTTTGCTCCTCCTCTCGCAGAAGACTCAGACATCATCGCAAAACCCTTCGCCTCCGTGGAAACCCTTTTCAGCTCGCTCTCAGCCAATCTCATGCGCAAATCGACGTTCTCCTCTTCCGCTTGCATCGCGCGTTTGTTTTGCGCTTTGAACTGTTGGACGAATTCAGTCTTGACCAGATTCGTTTCCTCGTACGCGTTGGTCATCATTTTTGTCGACATCTTCTGCCGCTTATTGTTAGTATTATTCGGGGAAGAGGACGACGGAAGTCGTCGAACGCCTTTCTTTTCCATCGTCGGTTGAATGTCTTCCTCTTCTGACTCGTCGTCTGCGTTTTTGTCATCCTTCGCGAGGCGAGGAGAAGAAGAAGAAGAACGACGACGTAAACGACGATCTTTTTCGGCGGTGAGCGCAGGAGAAGGGGAGGAGGACTTTTTTCTCCTCAAAGGCATATTTGATGAGTGCTCGCGAGGAAAGCGTAGTTAGATATGTGCGTGTGATTCTATATGTGCGAGTGGAGTGAGAGATGTTCTGAGGAATTGAATTGGATTTGAGAAACTGTTTGGGTGGTGGTGGTGTGGTGAAGTCGCGAAGCGAGCGCCATATATTGTTTTATATAAAGATGCTACTTATTCAATATAATTTCAAAAATCTAGCTACGTTGTATTTACCATCCGATAATGATGATGATGATGATGATGATGCGCGTCTCATCAATCTCTCCTGTTCTCTCTTTCTCTCCAAACACCCTCTCCTCTCTCTTGCTATCTCTCGGTCGGCTCTCTCTTCTCTTTTTCTAGTATATATACGCATGTAATGATACACATTTACTTCGTCAAGAGCGTGGAGGCTGTCGAAGACTCGTACCTCCAGTTCGGCTCCAACTTCTTCGCGAGTCTGTAGTATCTCGCCAATCTGTGGATTCGGGATTCGATCAAAATCAATCGAAACTTGGAGTCCATGTCCTTGCGGTTTCTCTCCAAGTGCTTGCGCACGGACACGGCTTTCTTGATCAAACAGTACAAATCTTCCGGCAAAGTCGGCGCCAAACCTTGACCCTTCAAGATGCGCATGATTTTGGAGTTGGTCACCGTGGACACTTGCGGGATGCCGTGGTTATCTCTCAAGATGATGCCGATTTGCGACGGCGTCATGCCTTTCTTCGCCATCTTCGCGATCATGTCTTTGATTTCATCCGGGGAGGTTTTGCACCAGAGCGGCGCCGATCGTTTGAAAGGGATGGACGATTTGGACATCCCTTTTCCTTTGCTGTGCATGCGACCCATGTTTGCAAGTTAGTGTTCTGTTTTTTGGAAAAGAAGAGAAAAGGAGGAGGTTAGTATTCTGCTTTTGTTAAGTTTTTTGTTGCAGAAGACATTTGCACACACACAGCCCCAAAAAGGTCTTTCTCTCTTTTAGGACCAAAATCGCGCGTCCGTCGTCTCGTCGTCGGTTTCACGGTGCGCGCAACACACCACACCAGGAAACGACCATAATATCCGCAAAGAATACGTTCACAGCGATACAAAAACAGTCGCATCCGCCCGTTCGTATCTTCGCATCTCATCAAACACACATCATCGCGCAGCACATTTCTCTCTGCGCTTTCACTCAAAAGAAGGCAAAAAGAGGCGAGTTTTCTCTCTTTTCAGGCGGAAAAAAAATGAAAAATCTCAACGAGCGCATCCTCGCGCCGCCCGAAGAACCAAACGCGAACGGCGCTTTCAACCGCTCCGTCGCGCGTTCGTTCCAACCTATTCTCGCTCGCGCGAAAACAAACGGATTTTTGAAAGAGAGAGAGAGAGAGAATACACACATGTGTGTGTTTTTGCGCGCACCTTTTTTTTTTTTATGATGTGAGAAGAGTTTCTAATGAATGAGGAAGGAGAAAGGGGTTGGTTTTTCTCCTTTTTTTTCTTCGTTCTTGAAGTAAAAAACGCTCCACTTTATACAAAAGTATATCATACTCATGCTCAGATACTTAGCGAAGCGAACTTTGCAAAGAGGAGCTTCTTTGTCCGCGCAGAGAGGAGCGGCGTCCTCTTCCGGACGAGGAGGAAATAATACTCTCTTGGTACGAACAACCGCGTTCGTTTTTCATTTTTAGAACGATGTTTGATTTGATTCGATTTGATCTCTTCCCCGTGAACGAAGAGATCCCCTTGAGTTGTGCTCTGACCCTCTCTCCTCTCTTCTTTCTTTCTATCTCTTATTTATTATTATTATTATTATCACTCATAACATCAAAAACAGTACTCGACGGATGCAGTGGTGACCGATTTTGAACACTCGACCGGTTTATACCGCGCCGAGTTGGAAAGTCTCGCCTCCGGGAAAGACATTTTCGACCACTACGATTTCACCCGTGCGCCGAAAGGAACCAAGGACGCGCCGTGCGTGGTGACGAGCGAGATGGAATATCGAGTGGTTGGCGTGACCGATCCAGACGACGATTCGATCGTCATTTGGGGACGATTAGAGGAAGGGAAAGGACCGATGTTAATCGGAGACGAATGGTTCGTGCATAAACGCGTTGGGGGCGGAGGAGCGCACTAACGCGATGAATATTCTTCGCGTTTGTACTCGAGAGAGAAACGAGAAAGAGCGCGTATACGTAAGACACAGTTGTAACATCATAGAAATTCCTATTCACACCTACATCACGAAAAACGACGAAATAATGATCTTCTTCTTTCTTGTTAAGTGTCGTGCGTCCTTCTGATGATCGTTTCGGTTTCGTCGTTTACGTCGTCGTCGTCAACCCTCTCGTCGTTTTGTCCACGTGTCATGATGGGAAGAAATTGCGATCAAATTCTTCACAAAAGTCCGTCTCTTCCTTTGCGAGCGGAGAGTTTCAGAGAGAGACTTTTTGGATCGTTTCCTCTTGCACTCGAGAAGAGAGTGTTCTTGTTGTTGTTCTTGTTGTTGCACTTCGAGACTATCTCTCCCGTTTGTGATACACACGACGGGTGAATTCAGTTATAAAACCAAACCGTATCTCTGAAGAAGAACGATGATGATGAAGATGACGACGACGATGATGACGCGAGCGGTTGCCCCGCAATCACCTGCGTCTCTTCGAAAAACGCAGAAGAAAAGGAGCATTGTCATCGCGAAAGCGCGCGAAGAACCCGATGAAGAAGCCTCGTCTTCGTCCCGTTCCTCCTCTCGTGATGATGATGAAAAAATTGGTCTTTCCTCCTCTCCTGCAACCGTGGTGAAAAGACGCGACGCGTTTGCTCTCGCCGCGGCGACTCTCCTTTTCAACGAACAAACTATTCCGGCTGCATTTGCCGCGTACGGTACCGCGTCAGGGGGTGGCGACGAAGCGTCGCAACCGGTCACGTATTCCACTTTTTACGGGGCGGCGGAACCTCCCGCCACGTACGGCAAAGTCGGCGGAACGACGCCAAACAGAGCGAAATATTCCTACGAAGTTCCGTCCACGTGGAAAGAAGAGCCGACGTCGAAAGTTGAAAAGGGCTCAGGCGGGCAAGACTCTCGATGGGTCCCGCGAGGCGTCAAAGGCGTCAAAGCTGTGTTGGTAACTTTAAATCGCGCCGGCGAAGACGGGCAAGAGTTTTCGTTGCAAGACACGACCATCAACGCCTTAGCCGGCTCGGATCCAAACTTACAAGACGCACTTTTGAGCGGTTTAGTGAAAACCAATCGCTCAGACGTTGAGGGACAAGAATATATCCAGTACGATATCGAGGCGGCTATTTATTACGGGGTCAAAGCGACCGTAGATAGCACCGGGAGGCTCTTCGCTTTGATCATATCCGCGCCGGATAACGTGTACAAGAAAGAGAGGGCGACGTACGAACGGATGTTGGATTCGTTTCGAACGTACATTTTAGACACGACAAAGTAAAGAATGACTGCAAGTGAACGAGATAAACAGAGCGAATTACTGTGTTTTTGTAATAAGAGAGAGAGAGAGAGAGAGAATACGAGAGAAAGTAAAAGCATCTTACATCTTTTTTCCTTTGCTGGAGTGCTGCTTTCCTTTTCCGCATTTAGTTTTTTGCACACTCCCCCCCCTCGTTGGATTCCTCATTCATTTATCACCAACAAAACTCAAAACACCACACACACTTGCGAACAATGAGCGACCACGAAGTCGAAACTTTTGATTCCACCGATGCCGGTGCCTCCCAAACGGTACCGATGCAAGCCGGTTCCGTCCGTAAGGGTGGCTACATCGTCATCAAAGGCAAAGCGTGCAAGGTACGCGCTTCTCCTCCATTTTTTTTCGCATTTGTCCGTCGAAAAATGAAACGAATTCGTGCGCGCCCGTCCAGTCGCGAACGGAATGTTGGGCGTTTTACGCGCGTTTTGAATGCGCTCCAATACGTTTTACTCGTTTCGAGTTTTTGTGGTGGCGTCTGAAACGTTTCATTATGCGTTTTACGCCCGATTGCGCCCCAAAAAACCCTCTCACTTTTTCTCTTTTTGTTGTACTCACACCTTCCCTCTTCCTCTCTTCAATGCTCACAATTCACTTTTCGTGAACAGGTCATCGACGTTTCCACGTCCAAAACCGGCAAGCACGGTCACGCCAAGTGCCACTTTGTCGCCGAAGACATCTTCACCGGCAAAAGATGCGACGAACTTGTCCCAGCTGGCCACAACTTGGAAATTCCAGTCGTCTCCAAGGCGGAATACACGTTGTTGGACATCGACGACGACGACCACATGTCTTTGATGGATGAAAAGGGAGACACGAGAGAAGATTTGAAGTTACCGGATGACAGATCCGGGGACTCTGCGTTTGCTTTAGCGCAAGAAGTGCAAAAGAAGTTTGACGAAGGCGCGGAAGTTGCGGTGACGATCATGTCTGCGATGGGCATCGACCAACTCTCCGGATGGAAGGAGGTTGCGAACTAAATGCTCGCGTCGAAAGAAGAGAGTTTAGTTTAAAGACGTAGAAAGAGAATATATAATAAGGTGTCGAAGTGTGCGTGGTTGGTAAGATAGGTCATGACGTCACCCATGCGCGTTTGTATTTTTTATCAAGGGGCAAGAGAGAGGAGTAATAGAGAGAGAGGGAGAGAGAGAGAGACAACTCTTCTTCGCAAAGGTATCAACAATACGGTTTTATTCGGACAGTGCGTTTCGCGCAAAACTAGGATACCATTCGCACTGAAGGAAGAGCGGTTTAGAGATCATTTATATTTAGAGAGTGAGAGAGAGAGTGAGTGAGAGAGAGAAATTGTATACAGAGCATCGTGCATACAAACTAGTAACTAATAATCGCATTCGTACGAATGTGCCTTTCTCGTTTTTGCTTAAATTTCTTTCCTTTTGTTCCTCTTTCTCCCCCACAAGTTTGTTGTTCACACACGCCTTTCGCAAAAGTCACGCAACAATGGCGACACCGGCGATGAGCAACATATGCGCCAACTTTGAAGAAGTCGGGCAGGTGCGCGTTTCTTTCTTTCTCTCTTTCTCTCTCTCCTTCTCTCTCTCTTTTCCTCCGCTTTACTTTAATGGCTTTTGACGCAAAAATCTTCCCTTTTCTCTCCCCTTTGTCTCCCCGACGACGGCGCGTAATAACAGGCTTTCGCGCAGCACTACTACCAACAATTCGACAGCGACCGATCGCAACTCGGCCCTTTATACAACGAAACCCACTCCATGCTGAACTTTGAACACTCCGCCTCTCGCCCGGGTCAGTTTAAAGGGTCCCAATCCATAGTCGAAAAATTAGTCTCTTTACCGTTCCAAAGAGTCCAACACCAAGTGGTGACCATCGACACGCAACCGACGCCGAACGGCGGAGTGTTGGTGTTCGTGTGCGGGAACTTATTGATTGACAGCGAAACGCAACCGCAGAAGTTTGCACAGACGTTCCAGCTGATGCCGACGGATTCGGTCGGGTTACCCGCGGGGAGTTATTTTATATTCAACGACGTCTTTCGCCTGAACGTCGGTTAAGAAGAAGAAGAAGAGAAAGAATAAAGGATTAGTTTAATAAGTACTTTTAGAAGAAGAAGAAGAAGAAGAAGAAGAAGAAGAAGAAGAAGAAGGAATTCATCACATCGTTGTTATGAAAATGTACGTTGCTTGTATACTGTGTGTAGTAGTTTAGTATGCTGATGTGATTGTTATTATGATCATTCGTATTATTACAAGATACAGGGAGACTCTTCGTCGTCCTCGGTCGTTTTATAGCGGCTGCTGGTGATGACTTGTTTTTTGGTATAGTTATTATTTTCCACTTTGGTGGTATACACGAACCCTGCCAAAGCGATTGTAATAAGGCTAAGCATTGCCACGGCTTCCTTGAATGGATTATGCCTAAACATAGCGCCGCTGGCCAAGTGCACGTCGGCTTCTCCCAACGCCCCCGGGGCGAAAGTTGTGCCTCTAGCTTCTCCCAACGCCGCCGCCGCGTTAGAGTTGTACACTTGGCGTTGTTTGCACGATTGCGCCGGCCCGTGCTCTTGTTCTTCGCATCGAAACTTACCCAAGAAGCTGTACGCGTCGCTGAACATTTTAAACTGCGCCTCTTTCGCGGCTGGACCTTTCCAGTTGTTGATTTTTTGCTTGAACGTTTTCGCTTTGCTAAACATGAAGCGCATGTCTCGGCAAGATTTCACATTCCACTTGCCGATCGGTTGGTTAAAGTTGAACGTTTCCGCGAACATGTCGCGCATAGATTGCACATTCTGCACGTCCCAGTTGGAAATATCACTGTTAAATTTCTTCGCGCCCATAAACATTCCGTTCATGTTGGTTACCGTATGCGTCTTCCAATGGTCGATGGATCGATTAAAACTCTTCGCGTCGTGGAACATATCTTGACAGTTTTGTAAGTTTTGCGTGTTCCATTTCGATATGTCCGCGTTAAACGTATCCGCGCCGTAAAACATTTCCTGCGCGTTTTTCAAATTCTTCACGTCCCACTTACTCAAATCGCCGTTAAAGTCCCACATGTCGTAAAATGCTTTCGACATATCCGTTACTCTGGAAACGTCCCAATCGGGCATGATTCCGTACTCGCTTCCTTTACACATACCACCGATTGGGTTGGATTGTAAACATTCCTCTATGGCGTTATGGAACGTCTCGTCCGTCAACGGTAGCTTATCCTTCTTTTCTTCGTCTTCTTCGTCTTCGCCTAAACTCGAATCGATCGATTCGTTTGGTGCGCACGTGTTCAACATAACACCCTCCGTCGGGTCTCGTTCGCACACAAACGCTCTTTGAAACGCGACCGCGCCTTTCACCGCGTCCTTCATCGGCGTTTCCGTTGCTTTCCCTTTCCAACCGGAAACGTCCGTCGCGAACGTCTCGCAGTTTCGAAAGATTCCCGCCATCGTCTCCACCCGTTCCGTGTTCCATGTCTCTAAACCGACGCCCTCAAAGTCTCTGCAATCGGAAAACATATCTCGCATAGACGTGACTGAACTCACGTCCCATTTCGATAAATCCGCGTTGAACTCGGTAAACTTCACCGGGTGACTGCTTTCGCTCTTTCGACTTTTCCTCTCGCTCGTCGATGACGCAAACGCCAGGTCCATGTTGGTCACTTTGCTCGTGTCCCACCGAGGCATGGCGCCGAATTTTGGAAGCTCCGCGCACATCCCGTTCACCGGGTTCGTTCTCATGCACTTGTCGATGGCGTCTTTGAACGTCTCGTCCGTTAAAAACTGTTGTTGTTCTTTCATATTGTTGTTGTTCTTGTTGTTCTTGCTGTTGTCATTCGTGTTTGCGTTCGCTACATTCTCCGTAGCGCAGAGAGCTTCTTTCCCGGACAAAGAGGACGAGAAGAGCACGAGGACGGCGAGCGCCCGACGACGATGACTCCCAGAGAAAGACGACGGCAAAGGCAAAGACGAGGAGGATCCTTTCCTGTTTTTCCTCGAAGACGAAGAAGAGGAGGACGCTTCGAAAAGGTGAACCCCGGTGTCGTTTCTCATCACGAGAGAGAGAGACGCGGCCCTTCTTTGTACGATTTCCCCAAAGCAAAAGTCTTCTTAACCCGCGCTGCTGGAACACCACGCAGACGAGACGCGCGACGACGATTCAGACGTCAACGACCAGAGAGCAAAGGAGGATGTAGAGATTCTCTCTCTTTCTCTCTTATGTGTTATTCTTTTTGCGCGTGATTTTGTGCGGGAAAATTTAGATGCTGCGGCTCTTTAAAATACACAATTAAATGCGCTCTCAACGCGTACGCGCGAATACGCGCATTGGGCGGCGACGACGATTTAGACGACGACGACGCTCTCTCTCTCTTTCTTTCTCTCTACTCTACATAGTATATCGCTCTAGATGATGCACTTTCGCTTTATTACATCGCGGTTTTCCCGCTCAACGTCAACTCGACCTTCTCCAATAAGTTCCCGTTTTCCAACGCCGCCGCGACTCGCTCTTTATCCTGGAGCTGTTTGTTCACTTGCGCCTCGGAGGCGTGCGAGCCTTTGGAGACTTTTACGTCGACTTTAAACCTTTTTGGTAGTACTCTCATCAGTTTCACGCGAATGCTCAACCCGATCAAGGTCGCCATGGAGCAGTGTTCCACCGTTGGGGTGAAAAACACCGTCACTCGCGATGTTGCGTCTTCCACTCGAACGTGTTCTTCCGAGACGACCGCGAGTTGTTCCAACGAGTACGGATGTTCCGGGTCGTTGATGTCTTTTATGTGCGAGAAAATCTCGCGAGCATCGATTGGATCTCTGATGATGTTTGTATTGCTCGCGATGACATCTCTTTCTTTCTCTCGTTTCCATTCTCTCAGGGATCGGGAGACGCTAACGCTCTTGTTATTGTTCTTATCGGTTTTATTATTATTATTCACGAGCGAAAACGGGTTGGCGTTGTCGTACTGATGTTGTTGTTCATGTTGGACGACACTTCCACCACCACCACCACCACCGCCGGTGTTCATTTGTTGCGCAAAGCTTACAAAGTGTGACGGATATTTTCCTCACTTTTCCCCCCCAAATCTCTCTCATCAGATGTCTTCGCTCTGTTCTTCTTTATCTGTCTTCTTCTCCCACCACCACTCGAAGGCAACGATGAAAACGCGAGCGAAGAGCGGACGACACGCGTCGTCGTCCTCTTTGTCCTCCTCTTTGTCGACAATAACATCGAGTATAAGTGGCAACGATTCAGACGACGAGAGGAAGACAAAAACCAGACGAGGACAACAAAAGACGTTTACGACTACGATGAGTACGAAGACGAGTAAAACGACGACGACGCGGCGGGAACAGTTGCTTTTAGAGTTTTTGTTCTTTGGGGTGATTTGGAACAGAAGAACTATGGCGTTCGCGGACGAGATGACGACGGAATCCGATTTAACCAAATACGTGGACGAAACGAACAACTTCCACCTCTCCTACCCTACCGAGTGGGTGTTAGAGAAGAAAGCAGGCGCGACGGCGCTGTTCAAAAACCCTTCCGTGAAATACGCATCGATAGGGGTCACGGTGACCCCGGTACGGATCGACTCTCTCAAAGAGTTTGGCAGTTTGGAAGACATCGGGGAAAAGCTCGTGGAGGCGGAATCGAAAAAGCAAACGACCGTGCCGGGCGGGACGTTTATGGAACGCCAAAGCGAACGCGAGTCGGTGGATACGAAGACGACGTTTTACGAGTACGAGTATAGGTTAATTACGACGCATGGGAATAAGAGGGTGTATAATTACGTCGGGGTGAGAGATAGAACGTTATTTATCGTGAACGCGCAAGCGTACGAGATCGAAGAGGGAGGCGAGAGCGAAGCGGATGAGAAGACGAGAGCGTTGTATCGAGAAGTTGGTCGATCGTTCGATGTTTTGAAGTAGAAAGAGAGCTAAAATGAGTTCTACTGATGTTGTTTACTGTTTTGAATGCTACTATCATCTATCGATACTACGCGTACTAAAAATCACGGTTCCGACGCCGCTTCGAACATTTGGCCGTTGTAATTCCACCAGTTCCCATCTTCCGTTTTGTACACATTCGCTTTGCAGTGCCAGTGCATTTTTGAGGCTTCGCCGTAGTATAAACCAGTCGATTTATCGTACGCGAATCCATCGGGAGCAATTGTCGATTTTAACGCTTCCAAACACATCTTTTCAATGTCAATTCTCTCGCCACCACCGGCGCCGATGCTTTTTCCGTGGGATTCCAGACAACGTTTAAGCTCTTTGATTGAAAACGTTTTCGGATCAACAACACTTGCTGCTACCGCTGCTGATTCTGTTTCCGCCGGGCCTTTCTTCGTACTCTTTCTCACACCTTCGTCGTCGTCGTCGTCGGAATCTGCGAACATGTCGTCTTCGACGTCTTCGTATGTCGTTTTTGCCTCCAACTTCAAGACCAGATTCGCTGATTTTTCCAACATTTGCTTCTCGATGGTGTACGCGCCGTACTCTCCAGCCGCGACTAATCTCGACGCAATCGCCGTGATTTCGTCAAATATCTTCTTATTCTCGCCTTCTAATTTCACACTCTTTCCTCTTTTTTTTTCTTGTTGCTTCGTCTTCCCGTTCTTCATTGATTTTTGTTTCGACACGTACTTATTCTTACTGTTATTCCCCGGTCCTCCGCTCCCGCCGCCGACGCGTTTAATCGCCCTCAGCGCCGTCTCCGTCGATCCTTCCAGCAACTCCGCCAACCGTCTCTTCAATTTCGCCACTCCCTCCTCGGTCTGATCGTATTTCATCTCCTCGTCCTCCTCCGCCGCCTTCTCCGCCTCCATCAACCTTTGCGAGGACGGTTTCACCGTCTTGAACTTTTCGTACTCCTCTTTCGTCGTCTCGTCGATCCAACTGTCCTCCGCCAGTTTCTTATCCTTCTTGTATTCCACGTAATTTCCCGTCTCTCGATCGAAATATCCTTCCCGCTCTTCTTTGGACATGTCAAACCGGTCCATTTTTGCCTCCTCCTCTTCCTCCTCGTCAAAAGGTTTCTTCGGCGAACCGTCGTCTTGAGAGTTCTCCTCCTCCTCCTCGTTAAAGTCATCGGCTTTCCCAAGAAGCGTTCGCGCTCGTTTCCTCGCTCGAGTCGCGTCCTCGATCGTTTCTTTCGATTTAATCATCTCAATCATCGCCTCTTCTTCCGTTTCCTTTGCGTTTGCGCCATTCAAAGCACCATCGTCATCGTCATCATCCTCGCCGGGAAGTACCGTCGTTCGCTTCTTCTTTTCCTCTTTCAGTTTCGATTTCGATTTCAATTTCTCTTCTCGCATGGCTTCGCGGACCAGGAAATCGACGCTGTTCTTTTCGGTGACATCGTTATTATCGTCGTAATCATTCTTTGTCTCTTTGTTCTCAAACTCGTCCTCGTCCGAATCCGAAGACGATGATGAAGTCATCAGAAAGAACGTTTTCTTTTGGGGAAATCCATCAGAATAAAAAGCTTTTCAACAACGGTAAGCCTTCTCTGAGCGCCGGGAGGACGACCGCTCGAGAGAGAGAGAGAGAGAGAGAATGAGACTGCTGCTGCTGCTTTGAGAGACCCTGCCACCCAAAACACATGCATGCGGTGAAAGTAACAACGTCTTCGTCTTTGAAGTCTTTTCTCTTTCGTCGTCTCGGGAATCATAAAAGGAGGAGTTGCCGTCATCCTCTCTCGTCGTCGTTGTCGAACGACATCAGCGCTACCGCGACAAGTCAAAGAAGAAGACAAACGATACGAGAAGAAGAAACAAAAAGAATGCCCGCGAATGTAAAGAAAGAAAATCTGCCGGAAAAAGTCTGCGTGGTGTGCAAGCGCCCGTTTTCTTGGAGGAAGAAATGGGAGCGGTGCTGGGACGAAGTTTCAACCTGCTCAAAGAGTTGCAACGCGAAGAGGAAGCGAGAGAAGCAAAATCGAGGAGGAGAGAAGAAGGAGGGAGAGCAGCAGCAAATGATGACGACGACGATTCAGAGCGAAGAAGGGAATAAGTTGTGCGATAAATGCGGCAAATCGAGAGCGATGTTAATCCGATGTCAAATCGACAGCGGGAAGCGTTGGAATATGATATGCGTGGAAGGATGTTGGCGAAGCGTTTCCGGCGGAGTCGCGGATGGCACCGCGGAGTTTCCGTATTATAATTACGGCGGCGTGTGGAAGAATCGGAGGAAAGTTTCGTTGGAGGAGAAGAGAAAGGCGCCGCCAGTTGTCGGGGCGGTGTTGGGTGAATAGAATTTAGCGCTTTTTAATTAGTAGAGATATCGTCGTCCTAGTAGTTTAACGTCCTCGTTTTTTACGTCGTCATCGGGAGACCAATCGTCTGACTTCGTTCAGCTCGTCGATGGAGATGGATCCGTTGCCGTCGGCGTCGAAAATCCGAAACAGAATGTCCGTCATTTCCAAAAGTTTCTTATACTCGAATCGTTTCCCTTTGTTTTCTTTGTTGCACTCGCGGAAGAGTTCGATGAAGCGCTCTCGCGTGACTTCGCCGTTCTTCTCCTCTTTTATTTTGCGTTCGAACGAATCCGAACGTCTCAACACGCGAATAAAGTCTCGAAACTGTTCACGAGAGCAGCAGTTATCCTCGTCGGAGAGTGCTCGGGCAATTCCTAAGTAATCGTGAATTTTTGCGGCGTTCGATCGAGTGATGAGCGCGTAGCCTAAATCTCTCGAGGAGATCCACCCGTTGTTCTCTTCGTCGTAGTGGGAAAACTCCATGTCCACGAGCGTGTCGCCGATTTCGTTGAGAAACGCGCGAAACTCCCCAAGCGTGATTTTCCTCCCCAGATCGTATTTGCTCTCGTTGCTAGTGTTGCTATCATCGCTATTGCTAGTATTGCCACCGCTACCGAACCACCATCCGATTTTGGATTTGTTCTTCTTCTTTTGAAAAAAATGGTTGTAAATCCCGTTCCCGATGACGTCTAAATTCCCTTGATCGATGTGCACCCCGGTTCTGCTCATCAAAAAATCCGCCTTCGCGTTCTTACTACTACTTCGCATCCGTCGCATCATCATCGCAAACTCGTGCGCGTCCAACGCCCCGTTCCCATCCACGTCCACTTTCAAAAACTCCTTCAAAATCTGTTCGTCCGAAAGTTTCATCAGCGTCGTGAAGAACACAAACTCTGGAAAGTTGATCATCCCGTCGTTGTTGGTATCGAAATACGCCGCGATCCGTTCTCCACCGACGAAACTCCTATTTTTCTTCGACTTCAACACGTTCGCTTCCGTCACGTCTTTCCCTTCAACCTCTTCTTCCGAGACCACTTCGCCTTCTAAACTCCCCGACCGGATGTTCGTCTTTTGGTACACCGGTATCGCCGATCGAATCAAATCTTCTTTCGTCATCATCGTTTCCCCTCTCGCGTTTTTCCCGGACGCGAAATACGCGAACACTTTGTCCAAGTTCGAGTGTTCTCGCAAGCGATTCTCGTACGCGAAAAATACCTCCCTCCTATATTCGTCCGATACGAGCGAAACTCCTCCCAAAGTGTTTGCTCCTCCGGTCACTTGAGATACAAATTCTTTCGCTCTTTTTAAAAGAAACCATTCATCATCGGCATCATCCAAAGCTTTCTTATCGCTGCTTTCGCACTCCGCGGACGTCATGAACAACGCCATGCCGATGGCCCCCGCTCCTAGGCCGCGAATAATGTGTTCTTCTTTTCCTCCGTTAAACGGATTGGAATTGGTTTTGTTTCCCGAAGTTGAAAGCGAGGACGAGAACGTCGTTGGAACGAGAAGCAGAGAAGGATGATGAGCTCGCAGATGATGAAAATGCGTGTCTCTGATTCTGAGATTGATTCTTTTGCCCCCAATATCGCGAGAGAGTAACATCAACATCCGATTCATCTTTGCCGTGTTGTTAAGTAGCGTGTGAAGTATTTTGTGGACCTTTCGCCTTCATTTTATTACAAAGAAGGAACTAAAACAATGCATAAAGAGCTCTATTCTTCTCATTCTTTAACACCTTCATCCTTCTCAGATTGGATATCTCCCAGTCACGATGCTGGGAACTCTGTGCGGTTCACTCTGGAACCCTTTATATATCCTCGCCAGTCTCTGCGTGGTCAACAGTTTCCCTTCGATGGAGACGCCGACGTCGGCCAACGCCATGGCGTCCAATTTAACGCCTCTGAATTCTTTCGGCGTGAACATGCGCTTGTGCTTTTGGACGGACGCGTAGAGCGCGTTGACGGCGTAGAGGAGCATGCCTTGGTGAAAGGTTTCGTTTTCGAGGTTTTCGTCGTCGAATTTGTTTTTGGTGGCGTGGAGGCGCGCGGCGGGCGAGGACGGGGCGGCGTTGGCGTCGAAGGACGCGTCCAGTTCTAAGCGGCGTCGGCGGTGTTCTTCCGCGATTTCTAATCGGTGAATGAGGTTGTAATCAGACGCGTCGTCTGAGTCCGAATTGTCTTCGTTGTTGTCCTCCAGAGCGCGGCGGCGCTTGGTAAACTCGTCTCGCGTCATTTTCAATCGCATCAAAGATCGTTCCGCGTCGGCGACTAACAAACGCATCTCTTCCCGTGCTTTGCGTCTCTTTTGAAACGCGCGCGCGGCACCGACGGTTTTCGAAAACGAGGCGCTCCCGTACACGAACAAAGTCGCGGGAAAACACGCCATGAGGGCGAAATTCAAACGGTTCGCGCGCATGACGGCGTCCATTTGAAGCAAAGCGTCTTCCATCTCAACTTTCATGACTTGCGTTTGGATGAGCAAGAGTTGCATGAGATCGCCGCCGAGCATGTTTTGCAGTGGCGCTTTTAATTCCTCTTCTACGCGCGCAGTCACGAGTGACATTGGATCGATTTTGTTCGCCGTTGTCGTCTCTTCGCCTGGTCCTGCTTCTGCTCCTGATCCTTCGGCGTGTTCGTCTCCGCCGCCGCCAGTCATAGCGCCCACCGATTGATACGCTCTCGTCAACGACTCCGAAAACCCCGGTTTCGTTGCATTCTTCACGTACTCTTTTAACATTCTATCTAAAGACACCTGCGATTCGTCTAATCTCGCCGCCGCGTCTTCTCTGTCTCCAGTGTCGAACGCTTTCGTGAGTTCTTGCTTCAGCTCTTTCGACGGCGTTTTCATGTACGAGTTGAAAAACGTGCGCGTAGTTTCGTACGCCGCTTTCAACGTTTCGTCCAACTCGGTGGAACCGCACAAGGAAGATTTTCGAACGAGCACAATCGCGCTACTCACGCCGACTAACATTAGGACACTGATGGGAATCCATCGGCGTTCGTATTTTGTCGGCTTGCGGTGTCTTTCAACCGTGCGACCAACCGCTTTGCGAGCTTTTTCAAATCGAGATTCCGTCGTTACGATGGCTTCCCACATTACGTCGTTTTCTAACGGGAACGGGATTGGTTCTCCCGATTTAGCCATCAAACGCGTGCGGAGCTTGTGCGAGACAAATCCGACGCGTGCGCCGGTTCCGCCGTCTGATAAGAAGATGTCACCGAGAAACGTGTTTTTGATGAGATTCTGAAAGTACGAATTTGATCGCTGTAAGGAGGCGTTTTGGCGTTGTAAAGTCGGGCTACTGTTGTTGTTTTGCGGCGACGACGACAAACGCGACGACGCGTGAGCTTGAGCGGCTGATTTTGGCGAATCTGGAATCTTTGGTGTGCCACTTCTTGAGACGCTCGAGACGAGCGAATTCGTTCGATTGTGCATCATCCCGGCGAATAACGGCGAATTCGAGATGGTGCGCTCGAGAGAGCTCGACGGTCGTCTCGGAGAGACCGCATCGTCGTGGTCGTCGTTATCGTGGTCGTCGTCATCATTATTTCGCTCTGCTTCTGCCGCCTCTTCGGCGTTTCTCTTTTTACTTTCGTTGTTGTTGTTGTCCTCGTCGTCCTCGTCCTCGTGCTCGGCGTTTAACGTCGACGCGGTAGATTTCACGAGCTCAATCGCTTCGTTTATCCCATTCACGCACCGTTCCACCGCATCTCTCGTTTTTTCCACCTCTCTCTTCCTTAACTCCTCCTCCGGTACCTCTTCGTCTTCATCTTCGTCTTCGTCTTCGTCCTCTCCCTTCCCTCGTTTCCTCCGATTGTAATCGCCGTTGACTAAATCATCCGCTCTCGCGTGCACTCTCGCCACCGCGCTCGCCAAACTCCTCTGCATCTTCCCTAACGCCGCTACCTTCCCATCAATCACCGCCCTCGCCGGTGGAACCGTCAACAACGTCTCCAACAAGTTTTCCTCTTCCTTTTCCTTCTCTTCCCCGCTCTTACTCCTCGCCGATTTATCGCCGTTCTTCCTTCTCGCGTTCCCGGAGACGTACATCGCCCTCCGTCTCGCCGCCACCGCTTTCCGTTTCACGAACCCTTTCGTCTCCTCAATAAACGCTCTCGGACCACACCGTAAGGTTAAAAACAGTCTATGTGAGACATCTCCACCTCTCGAAATCTCGTCTCGCTTCTCCTCCCAAAATTCCAGCGACCTAGTAGTCTTGCGCAAATCCTCCAACAGGGTCCCACTGACCACTCGAGCGATTTCCAACGTCGCTTCCGCCGCGTGGCCTAAATCCGCCATCGCCGCTTCGTCGTTGCTTTTATACCCCCCATTTACATTCACACCACTGGTACTCTCTTCCTCTCGCAATAAAGAGGAGGAAATCGCGAACGCTTCTCGCCACCATAACGCCGATGGTCCGATTAAAAAGTTGCTCTTTTGTTTATCGAAGGCAACTGGGATGGAGATTTCCCGAGTTTTTCTCCCGGAATCAAAGAAGAATAAGATAAACTTTGAAGAGAAAAACGTGCTTTTACTCTCGACAAAGCGTTGTCGATGTTGTTGGTGTTCTTTTTTCTCTTTTTCTGTGTCCTTCGCTTCGTTTTCGAGCGGGTGGAAAAGCGCGCGAATGGTGGTTGGGGCTGGCATTTTGTAAGCGTTTTTAGTGAAGAGTTTTGATACGTTTGTTCGCGATGGTTATTATGTAGTTTGCTTGATGTGAAAGAATCTCTCTCTAATGTTGTATACTGTTGTTGTGTGTGTTGTTGTTGTTTGAATATCGCCGAAAATTGTGCGTCAAATAGTACTTTTTTAAAAGGCGCACCCGCTTCGATCGAACACGTTGCAGTGGTACACGTCGCCGATGTGCGCGGTGGCGTTGCTCACCGCTCCCGCTCTGGTGGACACCGCCTGACCGAGAATACCCAACCACGCCAACATGGCCAATCGTCCGTGCTTCAGTTCTCTGATTTTCATCAAATCCAAATCTTCCTTTTCGGCGTAATTGAACGGGTCGAATCTACCACCCGGGTACGCGTCGTTTTGCTTCAATCCGTCTTGGAACGGGTTTTCTAACAAACCGGTTCGGTACGCCTCGGCGCCGCCTAACAACAACGTCTCGATGAAAATCAACCCGAACAAAGCGCCGGTTGGTGAGGATTTGAAATCCCCGAACCCGGCGTATGTTAACTTACACGAGTCAATCGTGCATTCCTTCCCGGCTTCCCACCACGGGCCCGCCCCGGCGTTCTCTTGCGCCCAGACGCCCGAGACCGCCAACATGGCCCATCGCCCGTGGATGACTTCGATATCCGCGTTTTTGCGGTACTCTTCCGGGGTTAAATTCGACCATTCGGATGGGACGCCTTCTTTCGCGTTTGGGAAGGACCCCCACTCTGGGTATATGGTGGTTTTTAACCATTTTTTATCCGTTCCGAATCCGATTTGCGCGGATACTTTCGTTCTCATCGTCGCGCGTTGGTGTTGCTTTGCACGAAGCGATGATCTCCACGAGGATCCCATCAAAGTGGATGATGATTGCGTCAAAGTCGTCGTCGTCATCATCTTTCTTATTCTTAAAATCTTAGCAGTGCTCGGTTACTAAATAAAGTATATATATAGGTATAGTATATATATAAGTGTAGATGTCAAGAGGTGCGGTTATGACGATATGTATAATATCTTCTTTTCCGTTTTTCCAATTTCGTTTTGCCCAGAATATCTTCTCTCTCAGTGTGATCAAATACCACAAAAAGCGATTATTATAAATTGATTGCACGATTCTGGCTGGAATTCACCCTCGTATTTCTGCGATTTCCTCTTCTCCCTCGAAAGAGAGGATTTGGTGGCGCTCATCAAAATATATTTCAAATTTTTTTGGGAAAGAGCGAAATGTATGTACGTATTTTGGCAGTAAAATCTTCTTTCGTTTTTCTGTTCTTTGTGTTCTTTGTTCTCTGTTATTATTAAAACGCTCTCTCTTCTTCTCTCTCTTTTTGCTTTTTGTGTGTGTGTGTGTGTTTCATGTGTCATCATAAAAAAGTATTCCTACAAACCGTTCTTTACCGCGGCGACGGTTTCAGCGTCCAAAGCTTTGATTTCAGATAACATGGCCGCAACCTTGGCCGTTCTCGCTTCTTGCATGACGGCAGAAACGATTTTATCTCCGTTGGAGTCCACGTAAGATTTGACTTTCAAGTCGTCGTCCCACGCGCACCCGCCGGCGACGACGATTGCGTCTTTGACGATTTCAGAAACCGATCGAGCCATTTTGACGCTGCTGCCTAATTTGTCTTCGCATGAATCGATGAGCGCATCAATGGATAATCGTCGCTGCAATCGGTTGTAGAAGTATTCTCTGGCTTTTGGCCACTGGACGACGCCGTTGATGACGCCCTTGGCGAACATTCTCCCCGATCGATCGTGTAAATCCGCAAACTCGTGCGCGACTTGCGTGTACATCGGCAACAACGCATTCTCTCGCTTCTTGATCGCATCGTGATTCGCTTCTGGGTTCTTGTCTAACTCCATCAACTCCGAATCCATTCTATGCATGGTCAAAAGTTGATCTTTTTGGCGGAACTTGACCTCGCAGATTCCCGGCGGTTCTAAGATACCACCTCGAGACTCCGTGTCGGCAAACATCTCCATCTTCTTCAAGTTGATGGTTGGATCGACGACGACCCACGCGCCACCTCTCAATTCACCGTTCGGCGGGATGTATACGAATACCGGTTGCTTGTACTCTCTCAACTCGTCTACAATCATAGCCCCGAATTTCAAAATCTCGCCGTACATATCTCTCGTACCGCCGGAGAAGCCTCTCCAGTTGGCAAAAATGATCAACGGCAAGTTTTCGCCTTTATTGAAATCTCGAATCGCCGTGGCCGTTTTGTGCGCAGAGTCCGGAAACCAAACTTGACCGGCTTGCGCTAAAACAGCCTCACGGGATTCCGGGTTCGCCGGATCCGCCGGGATACGTTGCTCCATCAAGCGCGTCTCGACCGAGATGACACCCATCGGGATGCCGCCTAATCGAGCGCGGCCGACGACGACGGATTTACCCCAGTCCGGTAAGGTTTCGGTCCACGAATCCTTATCGAAAAAGCCAGAGACGTAGTCACCGGTTTCCGGGTTGATCGTACCGGCGAGCATGTGACGCGGATCGTACGGCGTCTTCGTCGGCATAAACTCAATCGCGCGATTCACCGGATCGGACGTCGGCAACGCCGGCGCCATTCCGATGGTCGTCTTTGGCGTGTACGACAACCATCGGATGATGGCATCGACGCCGGCTTGATCGTCTTCGACTTGCAAGTGCGAGACGCCGTTCGGCATCATGACTTGTGGACCGCCAAGTTGGTCTTGAGAAGTGTACACTTCTTTCCCGAGCAACTTGTTCAAGGCCAAGTAGCCAGTTAAAATCATCGGACCGTTCTTCATTTGGATGTTTCTTTGACCTAATCTGTTCAAGTAAGCGCCGATACCAACAGATCGACCGGAGATGTATGACAAGGTAAACGCTTGATCGTACGCCGCGGACTGCTCGCCGGCAATCATACCAGAACCTCTCAAATTTTCGACGCCGATGCCGTGAATTTGACCGATGATATCCGTCAACTTCATTCGCGTTTCGCCGCCTTCGTTCACTTTCTCCGCGTTGACCGTGCCTTCCGGGAAGTTCTTATAGTCCGCCTCGGTGAGGTAGAGGTACTTGAAGCCCATACCCGGGTTGGTATCGTCAATCCACGCTACTTTGAAATACGGCTTCAACTCCTCGACTAAACCAATTCGGGCGCCAGAGTTACATGCCAAGAAGACTCTCGGAATGTTATTTTCTCTGGCGTATTGAGAGACGGCAAAGTAGAAGTCGTCCTCCTTGACGCCAAACGAACCAGACATGATGGTGCAATCGTTCCCGACAAACACTACTTCTCTTCCTTCCGGGTATTCGCACGTCTTCATCGTGCATCTCCACGCAACCATACCGATTTTATTTTGACCCGGGACGCCTTCCTTCGTCCACGTCAACTCCTTCGTGCTTTCGTCAAAGACCGCCTCTTCAGCTTGGAAGAAGTTTTGCGGAACAGAACCGGCGCCGAAAGAGGCGATTTGCTTTCTCCACGCGGACAACATCGCTTTTTCAATCAAGCCGAGGAAGTCATAAATGTACGTCGTCCCGATAGCTCTCGCAATTGCTCTCTTGTTTTGTAACGGACCCGCCGACGGGTACGGCTCAAAGAAGCACGCATCCTCGTTACCATCCGCGCCAATCAAGCAGAATTGCTCGGCGCGTCCAGAAACCGGTTCGAGGTACTCTCTGTACATGTCAACCTTCAACCAGTTGCCGGACATGGACGTGCCCATGATGCGAATCGGCGTCAATTCGTTGCTCACTCGGAATCGAAGTTCAATCTCATCGACGGACAAATTTAACAATCTAGTGGAGTTGGCGGCGATGTATTCGGAAACCTTCTCCTTCAACAAGTTCGCCTTCTTCGTGAAGTCGCCCTCAACCTCAGATAAATAGTTGATGTAAATTCTAGTGGAGTTGCATCCTTTCGCTTTTGAATCCATTCTCGCGATATCGATCGCGTCCAAAGCCTTATTCAAAGTTCTTTCCAAACCGCCAGACATGGTGTCTTTGCTGTGCGCGAGTCTTCTCAACAACATGTCTTTCGCTCTCGTACCGGCGGCCAAATCACCCACGTAAATATGCAAGTCTCTGTTCACCGTCGGTATTCTCGTCAATTTGTAGTTCTCCAATCGAACGAGCTCGAGCAAGTGCAACACCGTCGGACGCTCGCCTCTGTAGAGCGGATCTTCGGCGTAGTCCTTGTTCACGTGCCACGTGCGGTAGACCGGTAACGCAAACTTCTCAAACACCAAGCAGTTGACAAATTTCACGTTCAAGGCTTTCAATTCGTCCTTGTGCTTTGCGCAGACTTGGTCCATCTTCAACGACCAATCGCCGTCGTCTGGCTGCTCGGTTTGCGCAATATGTAACACCGGTGGGCCCTTGGCGTCACCGTGCGCCGCCTTTAACTGCGCCAAATACGAGCCAAAGTTTTGTTCGACTTCGGAGATATTCTTCGCGGTGACGAGCAAACCGGTTCGAACAGGAGAATCATCCGGATACGTGCGGAACTTGAACTTCCACGTCATAGAGTTCCCAGTTTCGCCTTTGGAAACTTCGAGAATGTTGTGTGCGCGATAAACACGGCGCGCGTAAGTACTCATCGCGTTCTCGCGAACCTTATCGTCGTCGTCTTCAAACAAGGACGGCAACAAATCGACGGCTAAAGTCGGCGACTCCGCAAGCGCTTGCAAATCGCCAGATTCCGCCTCGCCCCACGGTCGCAACAACTTCTTCTTTCCAGCGAGAAGCTTGCGAAGCTCGGCGACTCTCTTATCAAGTGACGGCAATCGTCGCTCTTGTAAGATGGCGTTCGCGGAAAGCGCAACTTCCCCGTAATCACCGCCTCGAAGCTTCGATAATCGCTTGATGGTGGCTTGGAACGAATCCGAGATCGGAGCGTGATCGTCCGCCCACGAAATCGGTCCTCTCGCGATGACTCTTTGTGGCAAAGTTGGCGCTTGCAAGAGCAAGTTCAAAACGAGTTTCGATCGTTCCTTTAACTTGGAGTGCGCGCGAACTTGCGCCAACACTGGATTCAACGCATCTCCGATTTTACCCTTGATCAACGTCGCCATGACGGCATCCATGGACTTGGATTCAAAGACGCTCTCGACGTCCAAGTATCGCTGCACGATGCCTTCCATGATCGAAGTGGCTTTTTCCCATCGAGATTGTCCATCACTTTCGTTTTGTTCCGTGAAAGCTGCGTACAAGTTGGTGAGAGCTTCGTCAACATTACCGCCAAAACCATCGAGAAGATTGTTCACGCGGTCAACCGCCGAGGTGAGTTTCTCATCCGCAGCGGCCGCCAGTTCCTCCACCGTAGACATTCTGAAGTCACCGTTAAAGTTGATAATCTTCTTAACTTTAGACGGATCCTTCAAAGTGAGGTTCGCGAGTAAATCACCCGCACTGATCACCGCGCCGGCGGTTTTCGCGTGCGAGATCTTCCCGGATTCTTGCGCGATGAGCGGCATGACCATCTTCATCGCCTCGGCTTCGGCGTACGGCTTCCCGGCTTGGACTTCCGCGCCGTCCTCTTGCAAAAAGCGGATAAGTTTACCGGTGACATCCGTTCTCAACTCAGACGGGTCAAATAACGTCGGCAACAACCACGTTTGGCTGTCCAAAGTCATGCGCAAACCCAACGGTTCTTCCAAACCGTCAATTTCGTGCGTGACGCCGCCGTAAATGGCAACTAGCGTGCCGTCGTTGCGTCGAAACATCTTCGCCAAAATACTCTTACCGCCAATGGACATCTCGTATTCGTCCGCACCGACTCTGATGCACGTGAACTCGTACTTGGTATCTTCGTAGGCGATTTCAACCGGAAACGACGTCAACTTCGAGATGCCTTGCGTCGACACTTGACCTTTTTCCCACGAGGAGAGAAACGTCTTCTCTTCTTGCTCCGAGTGGTTGAATGCTCTGAAGAGTGCAGCACCGAGACAAATCGCGTGCGGATCGTTCACCAACGCGATCGAGCGTTCTTTGATCAAGCCATCCAACCACGAGGTATCGATGGTGTTCTCTTTGAACGCTTGCGTTTCTAAAAGCTTGACGAGGTATTCAACCGCCGTGCGAATCTCCCCGCGAACGACCATACCTTTCAACGCCAAAACCAACGCTTTTCTCGCTTCTTCTCTCGTCTTACCCGATGCAAAAATGTGACCAAACTGAGAATCCGCGAATTCGTGGACGCCACCATTGGCGCCGACAGAAAAGTAACCCCAAACCGTCGGAGTCGATTGGAAGTGCACTCTTTCAATGCCGCCGGAAGTCGGCTTAAAGCCTTCGTCCGGGTTTTCAGCCGTAATTCTCGCCGCGATCACGTGATTTTCAATCGGCATGTACTCTTCTTCCAAGAAGTCGATGGTGTCCGTGCCGTCCACGTCTCTTCCGTAGAATCGTCTCACGTCTGGCATTCTATGAAGCGGGATACCCATGGCGACCTGCAACTGCGTCGCCGGCATGTTGACACCGGTGATACCTTCCGTCACCGGGTGTTCAACTTGCAAACGCGGATTCAACTCCAAAAAGAAGTATTTATCCGTCGCGGCGTTGTAAAGGTATTCAACCGTACCGGCACCGATGTAGCCGATGTTTTGCGTCAATCTCTGCGCAGCTTTTTCCATCTCGCGGAAAATATGCGGCTTGGCAATGATTGGCGGACCTTCTTCGAAAATCTTCTGGAAACGTCTTTGCGTAGAGCAATCGCGACCGTTAAAGGCCACGGCGTTACCGTGCTCATCGCCAACGATTTGAACTTCCAAGTGTCTCGCTTCCGTGCACAACTGCATCATAAACATCGGTGAGCCCGGAACTTCCGCCTTGACTTGGTCAAAGTTAACAATCAACTCTTCCTTGTTGGCGGACATGCGGATACCTTTACCACCGCCACCTTCAGAAGCTTTCAACATAACCGGAAAACCGATTCTGTCCGCCGCGGCGACGCACTCTTCGACTGTCGTTACCATGGCTTTATCGAACGTTTCTTGTGGAATTGTACCTTCCGGCGTCAAGTTTGCGACCAAGCCGTCGCCGGACCACGGGATCGACGGAACTTTCGCTGTTTGCGCGAGAATATTCGCCGCAATCTTATCGCCAAGCACGGACATGACCGGTGCAGTCGGACCGATGAACTGGATGCCATTCTTCTTCAAAGCTGTCGGCAACTTCGGGTTCTCGGAGGCGTGACCCCAACCGGGCCAGACGCCGTCCACGCCTTCTCTCACGGCAATCTCCGTGATCAAATCCACATTCGCGTAGTTGTTCACGTTCTTGCCGCCCGGAACTTCAATAAAGTCATCCGCGTAACGAATAAACTCAGCATTCGCCCCGATATCTTCCGGCGTGGCCATGACGACAAACTTAATCGCATTCTCATCGCCAAACTCGTTGTACGCCCATCTTCGCATGGACAAAATAGCCTTGGTCGCCGCCATCCCGTTGTTCGCCACGAGCACTTTTCGAATCACTCTCTTACCGCCTTTGTTCGCGACGTACTCCGCCAACTTATCCGACGCAGACGCCATGGACGATTGCTCCGGCTCTCTCACCGCTTTCGGAGTCGTACCCTTTCTTCTCGCCGCCAACGCCGAATCTCTCGGCGACGGGACGACCACCGGAAACGCGCTCTGCACCGTCGACGGTCTTCGCACCGCCGCTCTCGCGCTCATGGAGCCTTTACCATCGCCGAGAACTATATTCGTTTGTTTAGGAATAAGTAAAGTGGAAAGTCAGCACACAATTTTGTACACGTCGCTCGCGCGCGCGCGCGAAAGAAAGAGAGGAGGAAAAACGAGTGCTATATCCTACAAGAAAAATGGATAAAATGGATAAAACCGACTCAGCCTGGCTTTCATCGGCAACTCCCGAGGTAAACTCTCTTCACGGTCGCCTTGCGCACGCACGCGAACGTCTCCCGACCGTTTAAAATCGAGAATACGAAACGAATATATTTTACGCACACGAACTCCTCTTTGTTTGACCGGTAACTCCACCAAGCGACGCTCGGACGAGCGATGAATGCGCGCTCATTTTTACACCTGTCGTATAAAAAAAAAGAGAGAGATTTAGAGAGTGGTTTGTTAGAATCTTTGCCATCGTCCCATCGCGCATATAAGAGGAAAACTCATGCGCTTTGAAAACGGTCTCGCGAATACAAAAATCCACCAAAAATAGCGGGAAATTGCGAGACAGATATTTAGTCTTCCAACTGCGTTCAATTTTCGTTCGTTTTGCGCCGTAAACCTATCGAAAACGCGCGTCGAACGAGGACAACAGATTCTTGATTGAATAAAATAAAGCGGAGTCACACACAGTTACTTTTAATGCGCATTCCCAGAAAAAGAGCGAGAGCGTCCACGCGCAGAAGACCAAGAGAGAAAAGCTACTCGCGAACGAAAAAAACCCACACCGCGTACCTCTCTCGATGTAAAAAAACCTCCTCGCTCGGATAAATCTATATTAAACCACACTCTATCACCGAGAGAACCTTCTTCTTCGCGCGTAAGTGTGTATATATCCGATGATGCGCTTTTTTGTCGCGTTTGACAGGGAAAACAAGAGAAGAGTTTTGGACAGTTTCACAGAGAAAATTAGAGTAAACCTGCACACAAATGCGCGCGCTTTTATTACGAAAGATGAATATGAAACGATAGCACAGATTTCACGAGAACGATGATTGCATCATCATCGGCTGCCCCGAATTTTGGGGAGCACCATTTTTTGCAGAGGAGGAGGATGACGAACTCGTTTTCTTCCAGCGCGCTCGCGTCGACGAGCAGCATTAGCAGCAGCAGTCGTTGGTCGAATTATTGGACGACCGGGAGAACGAGGGGAGGAAGAAGAAGAAGAAGAAGAAGAAGAAATGATGATGATAATGACGATGGCGTTCGTTCTTTTCCTGCTCTTCGAGCGAGGAAGACGCGATACGAATACGAGAGAGAAGAGGACGACGAGTTGAGAAAAGACGAGGATTTGGAACTTTTGAGAGATTTGATGATGGAAGACAACACCGAGGAAGAAGAAGAAGAAGACGACGAGGAAGAGGACGAGACATTAGGAAGAACAACCAGAAGAAGAAGAAGAACAAAATCAGACAACGCGGGGGCGGGGGGAGACGACTTTGAAACTTTAATAACGCCGAGAGCGAAATACCGCGCGCGAATAGACGCGTCGCCGGATGCCACGTGGGAAGCAGTTTCCGACGCGAGTTTGTTTAGCACGTTCGCACCAAACGTGCGAACGTCTCTGCGGAGTTTTTCGAGCAGCGGCGGCGTGTCCACGTATCGTCTCGCGAGCGACTGCAGAGACGAGGTGATTTTATGCGCCAACGAGTTGAGAGGCGAGATTTTCTTGGAGGTTGTTTTGTTGCCACCAGAGAAGGCGACGATGTCTTCTTCTTCTTCTTCTTCTACTTCTTCTTCTTCTCAGTTGATTTCCTCGAAAGATAAGCTTGCGAACAGGAGAAAGAAGCAACCGGAGGCGCCGACAATTTCCCGAACGCTCTCGTTTTCCAGTCGAGACGTGGACAGACGAAACGGAGAGTTTGAGTGTTTCGGAAAGATTAAAGTCGCGAGATTAAAATCAGCCTCGTTCGCGTGCGAGTTGTCGTACGAGTGCGAAATTCGACCGACAAAGTATCCAGTTTTACGAAGAGCGTTAGAAAGGGTAATGAGGCAATCGTTTGAGGAGATTGCGACGGCGATTAATCAACGCGCGAGCTCGATTCAAAGAGCGAAATTGAACTCGCCGTTTTTAGATTTAGAAACTTTGAACTGGAACGAAGCGAGCGAGGAGTTTTATTATGTGGACGAGTTTGACGACGACGGGTATTTCATCGGTCGAAGAAAGAAACGAAGAGATGGAAGATTGGCAAACGCAGGGTTGAAGCCGGAAAACTATTTAGGTTTGAGCGAAGTGAGTGTACCTTTGGTGCAGCAAGGAGGAGACGAAAACGATAGAGAAGGTACCAACACTAATAATACCAACAATTCCACCACCAAGAAAAAAATGATGTCCATTTCTGGTCGTGTTCGACCTCCCACCGTGCGACGAAACGTCATGCCGCCGGCTGAAAACCTCTCCTGGCAAGCCGCACAAGGTAACACGACATCTGGCGCGCAAGGCGGACGATGGTTCGATGAAATTGTCGACGCTGACGCCGCCGAGGATTTGTCGACGTCGGCGCCTGGATCGATTGAGGTGCACAACAGAAGGTACGACACGCCGGCGGTTTATCACCGGCGAACGTTAAGTGCGGTGCGAATCGAAGCACCACCGAGTTTAGTCTGGAAAGTGCTCACGGCGTACGAGTCGTTGGCAAAATTTGCCCCGAATTTAGTACACTGCGAAGTCTTGCCAAACGCAACTCTGGGCGTCGCCGTTCCCGGCGGAGGAGTCTCAGGAGGCACAGGTAAAAATTTGAAACGCCTTCGATTTGTGTTTCTCAAACACTGCTTGTGCCACGCGATATACGAATCCGTCGGCGTGGACCTGTCGCAAAAAGACGAAGAAGGAGAAATACAATTTCGCGTTTCGAGAAATCAAAGAAGAGATGGCGTTTTGCAAGGCAAATTTTTAGTCGTCCCAGCCAACGATTCAATCGACGACGACGACGACGACATCGATAGTAGTGCAACACTGCGAAGCTTTGACGAAAAGTACGATGGCACATTCAACGTATCTAAACTTGACCGCGCCGACTTTAACGACTTTAACGACGCGCCAGAAGAAGCGGAAGCGACGATATTGAAATTTGCCATCGAAGGCATCAACGCCAAGGCAAATTACGAAAACGGAAGAGCACGCAAACCGCCTCTAGATGAACGACAAGTCGTCGACGAAACGATCGAGTTTTTGACAATTTTACGAGCGCACATCGAAGCGATATCGCTGGAGAAAGTCATCCCGTTGGTTACATTTGATAACTCCGTGCGTAAACTTAACATCGTTCCAGAATTGGACCAGACGAACCAAACGATCGCCGAGTTTATGCGTTTAAACCCAAAATTAGACGAGGAACAAGAAGATTCCATCGACGCGACCATTTCCAGAGACGACGACGAGTTGACCATCGCGGAAAGGGCAAAGCTGTACGGATTAACCGAAGCGGCGATGAAACAAAGCACGAATGCGTCCGCTTCCTTATCCGAGAAGAACGGAAAGAAGAAGAAGAATACTTACGATATGAAATCGTTCGACGAAGACGAAGAGAGAGAACTATTTGAAGCGCTGAGAGTGGACATCGAAGCGTTCAACGCGACGCTACTACTCAAATCGAAAGAGGACGGCGAAACGCAACAACAACAACAAAGAATACCGCAAAAGCTTCTCTTGCGAGAATACGGTCGAGAGGATTTGGAAAAGCGCATCCGAGAGCTCGGTGGCTACAAAATAGTCTCGGAAAAGTTCGGATGGGATAAAAACATGCCAAAACCGAGAGGCTATTGGCGAGATTTGGAAAACGTGCGCGTAGAGCTCGAATCGTTCATAGAGTCTTTAGAGTTACCTCTGGACGAGTTACCCTCGCGAGGAGTGTTCATGGAAAACGGGAGAGAGGACATCTACCAATCGTTTCGATTCCACGGCGGCGCGAGTGAAGTCGCCATGCAGTTAGGATTAGTCGGCAAACAACAACAACAACAACAACAATAAGAACAAGAATCACGATAGGACAAAAAGGATTAAAAACTAAACATACACCATATACAATGTATATAGGCGAAAGATGTTGTTTTATATTTATATTAACTACTAGGCTGCACGCTGCATATATCTGTTTTTCATGAAGTTCAAACCATAAATATTACTGCACGAAACTGGCGTAAATGTCGCCTTGTTCGTCGACGATGACTGGATATACGCCTAAATCCACCGGCGTCGCGTTTTCCTTCAGCTTCCCCAACATCCTCCTCGGCAACGTGTCCTTAGGACACCACTCGATGACTTTCCCAGTCGTCAAATCGTAACTGGTCCCGTCAAACGGAGACCGAATCGACGCGCCTCCGGGACCGTTGAATAACTCCCCGTCGATGAGCGGATACTTATACGCGGTTGAGTTACAATCGCAGACATAAATCAACTCTCCCACCCGCACCACGCAAAAGTTCCCATTCGCTAACGTCACCGCTTTAATATTCTTGTTCGTGTCAAAGTCTTGTAAGTTTAATATCTTCAAAAACCCATTTGGAATCTTCCATTTGTTGTTAAACTCGTCCGCCATTTTCTTCCCTTCCGAGCGTATTTTCATCTTTTGTTGAGGTTCTTTTTTCTTCTTCTCTTGGCCGTCGATTTCTTCGCCGATTATATCCGCAATTCCTTTGCGTTTCCCTCTCGCCATCGCTTCTGTTCTCATACCACCAATCTTGTTTTTCCTCCTCCTCCTGAAGTCATCATTCCTATCCGTAGTGGTCGTCAAAAGGCTCCTTCTACTTTTTCCAGAATACGAACACAGCGACCGCATCATCGTCGCACCCGTCGTCTGCGTCGTCGTCATCATTTTTAGTTATGTATATATATATGTCTGTGTCACGTAAAGTGTGTATCTTAATGGAAAAATAATAGATATGATTACATATGATTACGAGAAGAATGGTGACGTGACACCCAAAACAGCCACAAAAGGCAATTGGAGGATGATACTTTTTTTTGCCCAAAAAGACAGGCAAATATCTTCGAAGACTTTCTGCTTTCGCGCGCACCAAAACACAAATTTTGCTCCTCTTTCTCGCTCTTGAAGTCGTCGGTCGACAGGAGGAGAATTCATCTTAATTAAAAAACACAGAAGACATTTTTCCCACAAAACGGTTCAAATTGGAAGAATTTAAACGGACTGCTACGACTCCTGCTCTTTTGCCCGCGTTTACTCTCTCTCAAACCAACAAAAGAACAACCTCCTTTTGATGGAGGAAATGGAGCGTCACGATGAGAACGAGGGAGAGGAGAGAGGAAAAGAAGGTTTCGTGTTATTCCTCCCATACGAAACGCTCGTGAAAGTCTTCGCGATGATCGATTGCGATAATTCAAAGACGATTTCGGGCGTGGAATTTTTAACCGCGCTGAGGAACAACACCGGCGGGGTGTCAGAGATTTTAGATTCCGCGTTACGAGAAGAAGATGAAGGGAAAAAGAAGACAAAGCGCGAGTGTGGAAACGGGGATGAGAACGAGAGGAAGTTTGAGTTAGGGTCGAAGATTATCGCCAAGATTAGCGGCGTCGGAGAAGAAGGGATTGGTTTGAGTGAATTCGTGGAAGCGTTTCGAGTGGTCACCGCGAACGAGGATGATGAGGATGATGATGATGATGATGGTGATGATGAGGAGGAAAACGGCGACGCTCAATATCGTCGTCGTCGTCGTCGTAACAACGGGGCGACGAGCAATAACGGGGGCGAATCGGAAATGGACGAGGACTCTTTCGCGTCCAGTCCGAGAAGTCCGGCGGGAGGGGAGGAGTCGCCGAGTAAAGTCGACCCGGTGCGAGCGGCAATCCTCGAAAAGAAAGAGCACGTGGAGGAGCTGAAGCGAGTGAAACGTATGACCGCGCTCGTCGCCGAGGCGTGTAAAAGTTTAATCCGGAAGAATTTGAAGAAGAAAGAGCGAATGGAGAGACGGAAGGAAGGGTTTAAGAGGTTCATACCACGCGTGAAGAATTTGAAGAATTTTACGAGTAGAGAAAGGAACAACAACAACAACAACAACAACAACAACTCGGCGAGCGAGAGCGAGAGCGATTCGGAGAGCGAGGATAGCGAATCGAATCCGCATAAAAAAAGCTATTCGAAAGCGACTCTGAGCATGGCGCCGGGAAAGGAAAAGGATGGAATGACTCGAGAGAAAAAGACAAGGAAGTTGTTGAAACAGAAAATGTCGCCGGAAATGAGAGCGTTGAACGACGAGTTGTACATCAACGCGCACGTACTGTTGGACGTGTTTAAGGATTTGAACTATAGCGGGACCGGTTTGGTCATCGTGGATGGTTTTTTACACGTGTACGAACGCAACGACGCATTTAGACAGGAGTTAAGGAATGCGAGGAACGATAAGTCGTCGCATTCCTCTTTCGAGCAGGACATGGCGAGAACGTTGACGGAAATGGGCGGTCGCCGAAGAGAGAGCGTGGACATCGTGAGTTTCTTTAGTTATTTCTGTCGCGCGAAAAGCATGTTGCGACCGAAATTACCGCCATTACCGGAGATACCGATGAACGATGGCATGGTCTCTCCGGGGAAAGCATCCGTGGAAGGGCCTTCCCGGCAAAGAAGAAACGTTTTGGAGGCGAAAATTGGCATCGGATCGGGCGCGTATGCAGCGAGCAGAAGGGAGGATGGATTTGACGGCGCGAGCGTCAACAGCGAAAGTACCAACGACTCAACGAACGAAGGCATCGCGCAACACTTGAAATTGACGCCGATGAAGAGCCCGAAACGATTGACCTCGGCCATGAAAAAGATGAAGGTGCGAGAAGACGAGGAAGATAAAAACGCGAGCGCGAGGCAACGGCTCAACTTTGACCACCCTTCGAGCAGGGAGTCAGGGAAAGAAGGTATTACCTTAGAGCATCTCGATAGTAACGCTTCAACGAACACCGAGAAAAACTACAGGATCTTGACCATGGTCCTAGACGAACCCGACCGAATAAACGAAATAGAGGACGAGGACGATGAAAGCCATATAGACGAGGAGGCGAATTTGCGCGGGTTAGAAATAGAAGCGTTAATCCACGTCCTTTCCATGCGAGAGATGAATAAAGTGCATCGATAGTTTTACGCGAGATGAGCGCTCATTACGCGTTCCACGCGAAACACTTAAGTAGTAGGTTTAGAAAAGAACGAAACGTTTTACATAGAACGAGTAGAAAAATATATAAAAACATTTATATCTTTATGTGTATTATTATTAAAAAGAGCGGTCTTCTCTCGTCCCTCTCCGTTCTCTCTCTCTGACTTGTAGAAATTTGTTATTAATCGATCTTCACCGAGCTATAAATCGTTCGCACAAACGCGTACGAGGCTAAAAAGCCAATCGAACCGGTCAAAATGTAAAACCCGTACGACACTACCCCCATGTATCCAAAGTACATCATCGTCGGTACTTTTTTCGTAATCTCCAACTTTGTAAAAAAATATACCGTCCCGTATGCGAACAAGTAAAACGCGCTCGAGCCGCTCGAGTGAAACGAACGCCACCACCATCGGTAATCTTCGTTGCACAACTGGAAGTACGTCAACACGATGGTTATTTCAGCGCACGTTATTAACAAAATAATCACCACCAACGCCAAGAACCCGAAGACGTAGTAAAATTGTTGCAACCAAATGGACGTCAAGATGAAAAAGAGCTCGATGAACACCGCGCCGAACGGCAAGATACCGCCGGTTAAAATGCTCACCGCGCCGCTCATGTACCACGGTTGCTCGGGGATCTGTCTCGGAATCTTATTCGTTCGGACTGGATCCTCCGCGATTTCTTTCTTCGTCGCAAACCACGCCCCGGCGTATACCAACGGAATCGAAATGCCAAACCATAAAAACACGAGAATGAAAAACGTGCCAAACGGAATGGCGCCGCTGGACTTTTGCGTCCAAATGAAAAAGTTCAGAAACGTGAAGACGCCGAACAACACCCCCGGGAACATCATCGCCGCCAATCCGGCGTTTCCTTTCCAATCCGGACCTTTAAAAATCTTATAAAACACCCCAGATACGTACCCGTTCAAAAAACCCATAAACGTGAACAGCAACACCATCGCCGTCCCTAACCCGCCTCTATTCGCCGGGGACAAAAACCCGAGAATCGCAAACGCCAACGTGACAAACGTGCATGCTAAAATTTGAACCCCGGTCCCGACGTGCACCGCTAACAACCCACTCGCCTCGGGCGTTCGAAACACGTCTCCGTGCACCAACTTCCACCCGCTCTCTTCTTGAGCCTCTTCGCTCGTTTCCAACTGATTGTACCTCGAGATATCTCTGTGTAACGTTCTGAGCATGATCAACGCGACCATTCCGCTCAAAAACAAAACAATCATCATGGAATTGATGATGGAAAACCAGTGAATTTGGTCGTCCACCATCAACAAATACGTGTCCCATCGCGAGGCCCATCTAATGTCACTTTGTTTATACAAAACGTCGTACGAAAAAATAACCTCCGAGCCTTCCTCTACAATCTGCGGCGCCAACCCGTGCGTCACGTATTGCATCCTCCCCGGATTACACGTCGTCAACGTTGGCGAAACATCGTCCCATGGCTCCTCGAATTCGTGTTTCACCGAAAACGGTTCCACCTCGAACCCGACGATTCTCGACAAATCCGTCTCTTGGTCCTTGTGAAACAAAATCGTAAACCTCAAGTGGTTGTGCAAAAAACTCTTCTCCTCGCCGCCCTCTTCCACGCTCGCTTTAAACCCAACCGGATACCCTCTCTCGTACGTCTTCCTCTCCACGGTCTCGCCTTCCCCGTCCTCCGTCGCTCGTATTTTCACCATCGCCACCGGTAAATTATCCAAGATCATATTCACGCGATACTCCTCCTCTATTTTCGTCTCAAAGTCTTTCGTTTGCTGCTCGGATAAAGAATCTATCTTGCACACCACCGAACACTGCATATCGTTTCGCATTTCCAGCGAATACAAGGAATTCTCGATCCGATCTCCTCGTAAAACTTCCCCCAAATTCTCCGCCGAGTACACGATCGGATTCGGTTTGCAATACGGCATGGTGTAGTAATCGTACGGGAGTTGCGTTTTCGTCGACGTCAGTTTGTTCACCTTCATGAACACGATGTCGTCTTGCGCGTAATCTGTTTGATGTGTGCATCATAAAATTGTTTCGTTGGTCGCAGGAAAACAAAAGAGAAAGAGAAAGAGAGTAGAAAAAGGTCAGCGTCGTCGTGTGATCCAAGCGAAC
>Ga0115000_10000521_pt1 | contig 35765 bp, 26 predicted proteins | sample ArcticOcean_MG_C_6_FD_89690 | JGI IMG/M metagenome (GOLD analysis project Ga0115000, IMG submission 89690) | Marine microbial communities from western Arctic Ocean - ArcticOcean_MG_CB8_128 | ecosystem: Environmental > Aquatic > Marine > Oceanic | place: Arctic Ocean: Canada Basin | collected...
GCGCTCATCAATCCTGACGGGTATCCTGGTACTGCTACAGCAGCACCACCACCTAAGAATGGTGCGCCGAGTGATGCACCAACTACTGACCTATCCATAACAGATGACCACAGCGCACTAAGACTGACTGCGACAGATGGTTCTTGCATTACAGCGATTGACCCGTTGCTTTTTTCAGGTCCGAAGTAATGTGGTATTGATTGACCAGGGCCGAATATAACAAATGTAGTTTGATTCTCAGAATCAAGTAATGAACCTGAGTCTGGTGTAGCGTCACGATGGCGTGCGTGTGTATGAGCGAATCTCAAAATGACTGGTGATGGTTGAGTTTGATGCACTTTAGTAGCAGCACTCCCGCCACCTTGATACAGCGTAGCATCAGATGTTGTAGGGATGTGATTTTGTCCAGTTCCCCCTTCCATGTCATATGGGAGTACGAGGTCTTGATTGTGTAGTGGTGAAACCACTTGCCCTTTGTGTTGGTCTAAATGACCAGTTCCAGGGAACATTGCTAAGATTGCAGTGGTATCTAAAAGAGCATGTGAACCCATGATTTCATTGGCATTTTGGATACCAGCAGTGCCTGTAGGTCCTGCAGAATATGGGTGGGTATAGAACTCAGTGTAATCATTTTGTGTTCCGTCGTTGATGTCAATAACTGCACCGCTAAAACCACCACCAAAATACAATGGCACAGAATGGTCATCACTGTTTTTTCCACCTCTAAAGTATAGGAATGGTTTTGCTCCGAAGTTTGAAGCAGCGTATCGTATGCCTTCTAACTCAGGCTTGTTTGGCCATTTTTGGATTAAGAAGTTCGTTCCCATTGTTGACCACCCTTTAGCGTCTTTGAATGATTCACTGTTAGTTATTGATGTAGATACTACTGCGTGAGAACTGTCAGGTAATCTGCTGAATGCATGGTGGTATTGTCTTCCGTATAGACCACTTGCTGGCACGAATGTGAACGCTGCTTGACCGTCAGTATAATTATATGCGAATGGTACAACCTTTGCCCAGTCACCATTGTTTGACCATATAGTGTGTGCTTCAACATATGATGCATCTTCACCTTGAACTGACCCGTTGAAGAACATTCGTTGGTTTGCTGTCACTTGGTTGAGTTCACCCTTACAACGCCCAATAGGTCCGAATTGGAATAACTGAGTCAACCCATGCCCCGTTCCGATTGCTGTGTTTTGGAATCCAATTGTCCATTTTCTTAAACTGACTGTGCCATCGGTCATGCTGATAGCATCTATGGTTGGGTTAGAACCTTGAGGTGAAATAGTATCTCCTGGTGTGTATCGGTATGTCACCCCTCTAAGGTTCTGTTCCCATGCTGTGGTGTCAACTGGGTTGTTGCGGGAATTGACGAGTCTTGGTGTGGCAGTGTTAGAATTGCTACCAACATATTTGGTGCTGATGTGTAATACAGTGCGTGGGATGTATCCGCATGGTACGGATATACCTGCATCTATCACTGAATTGAATATACCATTACCGGCGGCTAACGCTGCTGCATCGGCTCTTGTTGCTAACATGTTTTGGGGGTCAATATAATTCAGTGTGCCAACCTGTGCGAGATTCTTATGTGTTGATGGTATCATATCAGCGTGGCCAACAATATGAGCATCCAACATCCCCCAATCTGTTTCACGGTTAACTGAAAATAGTTTGCTCAATGATGGAACATTGTTTTCTTGGTTGTATGCTTGAACCCGAATAGCAGTCGGTGCTACCCCCCACTCACCTAATGTGCGACCATCTGATGCATACATGGTTGTGCAATCAAATGATGTCTCATCTATATTATCACTGTTTGGGTCTTCTAAATTGATAGCGTGTTCAACCGCCGCTGCTAAAACCTCGTCAGTCAACAAGCAAGTCCAGTTAGGTCTTGCTGAAATACACACAGGTGCTAGTGGGTCGTTATTTGCGAGAGGTCCTATCTGAGCAGTTGACCATCCTGTTAAATCAGTAGGGATGTTTATACATCCATAGAATGTATGCTTTGTGCTATAAGCGTCACCCGCAACTGGCATTGTAGTGCGGTGAGTGTATGATACATATGTTCCTGATTTTGATATTAAATGCTTAGTGGCTGTGACCCCATGTGAAATCTGTATCACACCGTTTGTTTTAGGGAATCCCATATGTCCTAGTGCGTCACCAGTTAGCGGTATGTCGTGCCATATTCCTAGGTTGAGTCTTCCAAAACTATTCGCAGTGGTACCTGATGCTAATACTAAATCACCAGTTGTTCCTGTTGGTTTTACCAATGATACAGCCCATGCTGCTTGGTGTGCTTTTACGGTATTCCATCTGTTCCCACAATACTGTTCGTTAGAAATTGAACCTAGATTGATATTTGCTGCGACACCAGCGTGGGCGCTGTTTGCACCTGCTTTGTTTAACCATTCCTCGGCGGTCTTGATTCTGCCACCAATATCGCCAGTACCTTTCATATGTTTGCCTATTGTGAATCCGCCTTGACCTACATCTCGGTCATCAACCCATATGACAATTTCATTTTCTAATGTGGCTGGTATGTTGGTCAGGTTGTTTGCGAACACTTCACCATACTGTTTGTAAATAACACGGATACGATATGTTTTGCCTAAGTGGTCTTGGAACTCAAATGCATATAGTTCACCATCTCCTACATCGTATTTTTCACTCATCGGAACATGTGGAGTAGTTTCAGTTAACGCTGGTAATTGTTGGTAAATTGAATGCGCTCTGTTATCTTGGCCTGATTCACCGAATCCCCATGCTCCCAAATCTGGTGTCCAACCAGGTATCCCACTAGCCGTTAAACCACCAAAATTGATACGCCCTATTGCGTTAGTTCCTACTCTTAATCCTTGTATGACTGATTGTTGGTTTGGAGTTGAAGATTCAGTGTGGACTGTGTTAGAACTAAAACCGCCGCCACCTTGACCGTGATTAGGGGTAGCGCCTTCACCACCAGTAGTGAACTGTGCTGGTGGTAGTTTGCGGCTATTTACATCAGTTCCCTTAGCGGGTTTAGAATCCGCTACCAATTCGTGTAGTGTTGTGATTGGTGCAAATGGTCGCCCGTGTTTGTTGATAGGCATTGGGGCAGGGTGCATACATTCACCCCACATTTCTTCGGGCTGGCAATAGAAATCGCGGAACCTGCCACCATGTCCGATTAAGAACTTAGGATTGTAAATGGATTGACCACGGCTATTGTCCAACCATACACAGAAATTACGACCTGTCGCACCAGGAACAGTGGAGTGAACAACAATTGTGAATCCTTCATTACCGCTGGCATCTTCAACCACACGCCCAATATGGGCACGGAGGTATCCCATGTGCGAACCTCTATCAAACGATACTTTGCTTTCATTATCCCAAAATGCTGCAGGGTCATGTGTTGAACCAGTGACTGCGAAGTCTGCTTTGATGTGTTTTGCAGACGGGTCTTTCTGGTCAATGTCAGGCCCTGCATATTGGTCCATTGGTCTGCGTACATTGGAACGACCTTTCGGCGCACCTGCTTGGTTGATGAGTCTTACAACTTCTTCTGCTGCTGCTTGTATGCTGGTGATTCCTTCTTTGATACCGACTTCACCCATGTCAATTGTCAGTCTTCGGGTGAACTCCATTTCAGTCCACTGTGGCATCATCTTAATTTCACCGTATCTTGGTTTAATAGGTGCAGTACGAATACCTTTCAAACATAAGAATGCAGGTATGGCTCTTGTTCCGTCGGGTGTATCCATAGTGGTTTGAGAGAACCTGATTGCTGTGTTAGCATTACCTGTTGCTGATGCGTAGTCGCTAGAATATGATTTATATTTGCCTAATAATTTCATTGTATGTGCCACTTCTTTGGCTTGGCTATATAGCCCTTGAACAAACCAAAATTGTGATGCTTCTGTATAACATGAAGATTCATTGGTGCGAATCGGCAAACCTGTTATTGAATTAACTACAGCACCTTGCATGTAATTTTTATTGTGATTATTAGTTAGCATCCACGCGCCCATAGCATTTGCATTTACATCAACGGCATCCACTCTATCACCCATCAGTGTCGCACGGTCTATGTGAGAATATGCCCCTTCAATGAATGATGAGCGGTCAGTTTGTTGCCGAACCTTTGGTTGTTTAGGAGTAGTGTTTGCTGAATATCCACCATCTTTAAGACCAGTTTCTGCGCCGAGGTCATTGTTGCCCTGGTCATAAATCTGAGATGATTTGCCATTTGCTACATCCATATTTTCAATGGCTAAAGCATCAGCATCTGTTTGGACTTGCATGTATATATCGTGGAATGAAATGAACTCACGGTCATGCTTTACATCGTATAACAAAACACGAGCGTGGTCTGATGTGCTAAGATACGGGTCAACGAATGCAACAGTTCTAAACTCGCCGGTATCTGGTGATAAATCACCGATGTGTGTGACATTGTGTATGACTGTTTGATTCACATGTTGAGCAAAGTTCTCAGCCGTTTCACGACAATTGTTCCCAATCAAGAAGTTCTCTATGGGTATGCTCTCTCGCGACCTGAAACCAAAACTACCTCCACCACCGTTGAACATTTTATGAACTTCTAAATTATTGAAAGTGCCCCTGCTTTTACAAAACAGACCGTCAGTTGCGTGTGGGTTGGTATAATGCATATTCATCCATACAGTATCTCCTTCTCGTAGTCCTCCTTGTGCGTATGGGTGCATCCATTCATTGTTGAGAATCGCACCTGGGAACAAATCAGGTCCAGTGTATGATAGAGCCGAATGGAGATGTGGTGGGATACCGATACCGATGATTTCTAATTCATCACCTGTGTATATGTTGGCTGATGCACCAACGGTTGGGATGTTGCCGTTTGACCATAATGATACAACTTGACCATATCCTTTTTGTTCATCATTTATGTTAGCAGCACTCATAGTAGCAGCATCTATTTCAAATGCCAGTAACTGGAACTCTACATTATTGCGTCTGTTGATTACTTTGACTCGCGCTGATTCATGCCATATTCCTGTTGCACCGTGTCGGGGATAACTGCCTCTATTATCAGTGATGATACCTACAGCCGATGCACCACCACCAACAATCACCTCAATAGTTCCTTTCCATACACTGTTGCGTGCTTTCAGCAAATGCGGGTTTGTTTCAGGTCCTGCTTTGAACTCAACCGCGCTCACATATTGACGCAATCCGTAGTCAATGTTGCCACCTTGAGTTTGAACATTGCTTCTATCAAAATATGATGGTGAACGGAACTCTTGTCCTTCTGCTGTGGTATATCCTTCTCCGTCGCCTATCACTTGGATGTCAGGGTTGAATGGGATTGTTCCCATAGGTCTGATACCTGTTCCGGCTTCTATGGATGCGATGAAGTCTTTTGATGCATACCCTACTCCTGATTGAATGACGAGAGCATCACCTTCAATGCCCATGTAATAGCACCATTCGCCGTTATCCAATATGGCTTTACGGCATCCAAATGTTCCTGGTACTCCTCTTGGGTATCCGCTGAGTGTTCCTCTAGCGTCGGGGAATATGGCGATATTATCAACATGCAATCTGTGAGCGCTAGTCGGGCCACCATTATACACAACGAATGTTCCTGCTTTTGTTTTGACTGTTGAACCAGTAATAGTCGTTCCTTGTACATATGTATTATTTGAATACGCGTAGTGGTAAGGTCCGACTACTGTTGGGTCACTGGATTTGACACCAGCAAATGGTCTCATGCTTACGGGATTAGGTGCCCATGTGTGTGCTGTCATTGTCGCATCCAATGTGATTTTCATACTGTTGTTCGGACCTGGGAATATACCCATTGACTGGTTCTCAAAGAATTGGTCTGGGAATAATGGGATTTCAGCCAATGCTCTTGTTGAAGCATACTGTGTGCCTAATTGGTAATCGTGTTGGACAGTGCCTAGTTTTTGAAACATACGGTCTTGCACAGTTGTTCCGTCATCACATTGAGTATCGTCTCCAATATATGGGTCAACAAATATAGAACTGCCATATTGGAAACCGTTTGCTGCAACCCATAGTACGAATGTTTCGTGTGTGTTCCCATTAGAATCTATAAACCATTTTCCTTTCCTCCCAGTATCTGTAGGTGGGATTCTAAACTCACCGCTAACGATGTCAAAATATGCTGCTGATGCGCCGTTTGGTAAATAGAATCTAGCAGTTGGGTTCGCTGCGTCACCACTACTTGGAGGGAAACATATGTGCCCCCAACTTGCCAATGCTGCTGATTTGTTATTCATTGGTTTGACTGTGACTTTATTTGGATTCCCTGTGTTGTCAATGACATTGACAATCGCCCCTGCTGGTCGTCTGGTGTTCCACCCAATACGAGCGATTGGGGATGGGTCATAGGTTGGTTTGGTGTCTTTACCACCTTGACCTACACCACCAAAAGAAACGCTCACTACAGGCCCTCCAGGAGTAATCTCTTTAATTGGGTGAGAATCTGGTGAACCGTCACCTACAAAGTCGGTATCGGTGCTTCGGATGTCATCCAACAACCCAACACCCTTCAATACCAATGTTCGCCCACTACTAGTTTTGCCTTCTCTAAACTCCGTCAGCCTACCACGAGTCTGCATAAACTCAACAGATATGAAATTGTGGTCTTTTGGATTGATGTCTTTACCGACAAACTTAGATAATTGCATTGTTCTGGATTTCATTGTAGGTTGCATCACAATACAATGTGTTTTGTTGATTGACCAATTATCAATAATATCAAACATTTCGTACAGATTTGACCGATGATTAGTCGGAGGTCTGTCAAATACTCCATTGTTGTTGTTTGCTGCTTCTTCGGTTGGACTCATTACGAATGCGTCTGGTGCAGTTTCAACAGGCGGGTCTTTTGTTTGAGCCGATGCTGACCCTGATGTTCCAGATTGAGATGGTCTAATTATCAATTTGTGATACTGAGATGCATGTGATGGGTTTGTCACATGTGATGCTATGATTCCCATTGGGGGTTTTTGAGGAGAATCTATTGGGTTTTGAGGCATATAATTAACAGGGGTTTTGGTAGTATTCAATGCTAATTCATATGCTGACCCACCTGTGTTGTCACCGACTAAACGGTGTGGTTTGAATGCCACACTGCCTGTGCCTAAATCATCGTCACTGATACGGATGATACCACCAGGGGAATGTAATGTTGTGCCACTTGCCAGTGCCGTTTGGATGTGGTCAATAATCTGTAGTCCTGTGGCGCTTGGATTCGGCACAACATCACATGCAGGTACTGTCTTCGTGACACACAGTGCAGGTCCTTTCAATGTTCTATGGACTATTTGACCACCTGTAGCGGTATGTGCTGTTGTGAATGCCGCATACGCAGCACTGAGTGTTAAAGTATTTGCTGAATAACTGATTGTGACTGTTGCTGTGCTTGCAGCAGCAGCGCCTCTAACCCCATTCACCATCAAATCATACGCATCAAATGTTGACGAGTCCACACCGAATGCTTTCGCAGCATTTGGTTTGAGATTGACTTTGGTGTTAGTGGCTGTCATTGCCCCTGTCGTTGTGCCGGATGCTGAGTATCCAATTGTTGCGCCTGTCAAATCAATGGCATTATAATGAATCTCAACATATGGGGCCATGTCAACACCACTACCTGACAGTGAAGGCACTTCCAATATGGCAACACGGTCTGTGTCTTCAGGAGTTAAGTGGAGATTGTATGTGTCAAATGTTCCATCTTCATTAACAGATGCGTGACCTTTCAACAAGAATGGTTGTGGTGAAAAACCTGCTCCACCAATTGCTATGATGCTGCGTTGGTCTAAGTCCACACCAGCCATTCCATTTTCAGCAACTTGGGTAGCCGTTGATGTGGTTTCCACTGATAATGCTGACCCTATGAATGCTTGTCTGTGCATATCTAAAATTGTTCCAATTGGTATTTGGTCACGCATTCCAACACTAGCACCATCAAAATATGCCATGAATGAATCTGATTGTCCGTCAAGATTACGGCTCACATGTTCTTCCATAGATGGTGGTAGTGTTCGTAAAAATGGATGACCACTGATTTGTGTGTATCTGTGTCGCCCAGTGTGCCCTGCTTGAAATCCTTCGGGAAGACCTGATGCAGCCCAATTGAAAGCAAACGGATTGTTTGTTGTATCTGTCGCTATTTGTTGGTTGAACATAAATCCGTGATTACCATTGGCTTCATCAACAACCATCTGTCCAGTTCTGTCCACTACTTGAGTACTCATACCTGGCGCTCGTAATGGTTTTCCTGTTCCTGAATCAATGAGTAAATCTGAATTGATGATTGCTATTGATGAACCCAATGATTTGTTGTGGGTGGTATCATATCCAGCGTGAGCGTGTAGTGAGTTTTGTAATCCTGCCCCGTCATAATTGAGATGGATACTGTATATTTTTAGTCGTGCGTTGCTACCATTTGCATACAAATCGTATCCAGATAATCGCACTCGTTCTGGTGGGGATGTTTGGTATGCCTTACCTGTCTTTTCATCAACACCCGTTGGGTTGATAATCAAGTTGATTGGAACATGGTGGATGTCACCGTATGGTGTTTTATACACACCATTACTGTATGTTTCATCTGTGTGAAAATCCATTGATGTGTTAGCAGTAGTTATTTTACCTGTGATATATTCGTGCAGTTTGTATCCTTGTTCAGAACTGATATACCAATAATTGGCATTAGCCGATGCATCTACTTTGAGATTCAATTCTAATGTTGGTATTTCAACGGGTTCTTCAAATCTCCACAGACCGATAGTATCACCCGACACCATCAACGGACCTGCTCTAATACCACTTTCATTGTATCCACGCCTCCAGTGTACTCCTTCAATCGTGCCACGGAACTCACCGCCACGACCACCAAGATACAAGTCAGATGCTGATTGGCTCAATGTCACCTTTTTGTTGACTTTTTGAGATGCAATCAATTCAGCGTTGACATACAGTTTGACTTGTTCACCTGTGAATATACCTACAATGTGTATCAGGTCTCGGACATTTTTATTCAATGCTGACTCTAATCCCAAACTACTATTGAATTGATTGTGAGTGCCATGAATCGCTACATTTGGGTCTGTTGGATATACAATCCCATCCCACCCATTGTGAGTCGCTGATGATATGTTGGGTGATGCTGATGATACGCTTACTGTTTGTGAACCCAATTCGGGGTCTTGGGTGTGGACAATGAATTGAGCAGGGCCTGGTGTGCCAACTGTTCCGATATGCAATTCAAACACACCTTCTTTCATAGCGATAACCCCGCCACAATCTGGAACAACCCACGCTTCAATAGTGAATGATTTGGTGACTTTACCTATCCCAAATCGGCTGTTTGATTGTTGGCTTTGACCTACGCTTGAATCATACGCATTACCATGAGTTGTCTTCAAACCAGTCTTATTGAATGGTGCTTGAGGAACAACAATACCATCGGACACACCGTTGAAAAACAAAGCGGTGCTTGATTTACCAATAACTGTCATATCATCACAACCCCACAATCATATCAATTGGTTTGAACTCTAAACTGTATGTGTATGATGTTGCACCTGCTTCGTATGCAAACTTAAAACTAATCACCGTGCCACGAATACCAGTATATACATCAGTTGAACTGAACCCTACAGTGGCTGCGTTGACATTGGCTAACGAACCTTGTCTGTCAGCAGGACCTAGCCCTGTGACAAGAAGGAAATTGCGAGCAACCATATTGTTGCCATTAGCCGCTGCTGCTTGAATGATGGATTGATATGGGATTTGGATACCTACAATATAATCATCAGATGCACCAGCGGTTGGGTCAAGTGTGTTGAAGTTCTTGCTTATACTCTTTTTATCGTCATTAGTATCCAGTTGGAACAACTCACCCACAGCCCCCATAACATTGCTGTTAGCAGTATTGGCAATAAGGTCTTGGATTTTATCACCTGCTGAACGACATGTGTTAGCACTCCCACCTCTAAATGAACTGAACGATGGCGGTTTGGTTGCCGCCTGGTTTTCAGTGCCGCTTGAGTCATTGACAGTTGACCAAAATGTTGGTGTTCCTGAATCCCCATTAGCACCTGCTTCTTGTTGAGTGATATTAACACGACCATTTCCTAATGTGATGTTTTGACCCACCACTAAAAGTGGGGTAAATGCATCGCTGAGTTTCTGGGAATTAGCCGCAGTATGAGTTGCGCTGGTTATCACAGTACCAGTGTTGCCGGTGTTGGCTAACGCAGCGCTGAGATATGTGGCTAGTTCGTGTGCCACACTTACAAATCCCCCACCACTAGGCCCTGTGTTGTTTAACAGTGTGGCATTGTTCAAACTGATTAGAACTACACCAGCGCCAGGGAATGTCGCTGCTCCTAATGTGCCTGTTAGAATGAACTTGAATGTGATTTTGCTACCGTCGCCAATGCTTTGTAAATATGTGCTACGGATATAGAATGGTTTGTCAGCAATGTCTTGCATGGTCACTGTTCCGCCATCTCCTGTAAAGTATGTAGAAGACACAGTGTTTGCGTCACGGACATTTGGCCGAGTGAAATCAATGAATGATAATGATTGGCTAGGCATTGTCGCTATTTTCGTGCAATCATCATCACGGCATACACCGTCAAGATTGATACCGATACTGACTATATTCAGGTCTGCACCGAATCGTTCACCCACCACTGGTACTGGTATGGCTGCTACACCACGACCAATTGATATGCCGAACTTCTCAGCATCTAGACTGATGATTTTACCATTGCGTTGAATTAAACGGATTGGTACTGACATTAAAACCACGACCCTATGGGTGTTTGCATGGTCAATGTGCCGACCATTTTCTTTTGTATTTGTTCGCTAATAATAACGCTCATTTCTTTGGCAAACTTCTCTTTTTCTTTATCGTTAGATGCAATCATACCTGATACATCTATGTTGAAATTGAATGTGTTGCCACTTTCTTTGAGAACTCTTGCTAGCCCATGAATGAGTGTGTTGATTGTTTTATCGCTGTATTGCTCACCGCTCAATTTGACAGGAACATTGCCACCTCTCAATGGGATGATGGCTTCAGGTCCTGCTTCACCAACCATACCCAATGTTGGTTTGCTGACCATACCACCGTCTGCGAACATCGTTAGTGGTCCTGGTGCCGGTCCAAATGACATTCCGCCAAGGGGAGGAGGAAACCAAGTAGGAATACTCATTTCTGGAATAATACCTTCAACATTATCAGCCCAATAGTCGGTCACGGCTTGAAAAGGTATCCTGATAAGTTTCAATATCCCTGTTGTCAACTGACCAGGTAGGGCTAGAATCTTGTTCCATACATTCGTTGCTGAAGCATAAATTGATGTTTTGAAATCAATCCACTTTTGATGGACTCCTGCGAAAACACCCATTACTGCACCAGCGATACTAGAACCGAAGGCCAATATCCTCCCAGGTATGGCCATGAAGTAATCCTTAATGCCACCTAAGAAATTACCTAGGCTTGTCCATGCTTTGCCCAGACCTGCCCACATCGCATCCCACTTTTTACCAATATATGTACCGATTGCTGAAAACAAATCCGCAAACCAGTTATACACCCCTACGAAGAATGCTTTGATTTGTTTTCTGTATCTGACACAGAGTACCACCACCACCACCACTACTGCAATAATGACCATCGGAATGAATGCTAGTGTGAAACCAAATAAAACAACTCCATTCAAAAGCCATGCTGCTGCTATGAGAAGTGCCCCGACAATGATTGTCCACCATGCGCTTACCTTGCCTGTCATAACTGCCCATGCTAATCCTATTGCTACAGTGATTAACACAATTGGTAGCATAACAGTGGTGAAAGTCGCCATACCCAAGAATTGTAGATATCCTAATAGTGCGCTCGCTCCTAACATAAGTATGGCAGCAGCGACAGATAAAGCAAGAACCAAACTGTCTGTTTTAGCCATAATCCATCTAAATGCCCCGACAACTAGTACTGCTGTTATTACTATAATAGCAGCAGGAGCGCCGAATATCAACCACGCTGCACCACCAGCGACCAAAGCAACGGCAAGCACACCAATAGCACCAGCAAGACCTGACCCACCATCTTCGCCAACCAATATGACTTTGAATCCGGTTATCATATGTCCTAGAATTGGTATATCATTTGCCCATTGAGCCAATGGACTACTTGCATCTGCGAATATCGCTACGAATATCGCGAGCGCGATTCCGAGAACTAAGAATATGCCAGTGATGAACATTATGCTGCTTGATAAACTGAAGAATGCTTTGCCCATTGTTGATGTGCCTTTGGCTGCCACCTTCGCAGCACCACCATATTGTGTCATCAAACCAACAAGACCAGTTAGAATGCTTGTTTGTTTCTCATCGCCTTTATTACTTTTATCTGTTTCATCGCCCTTCTTTTTTGTGCCCTTCCATACTGTCTTCAGGCCTTTCGTTATGTTTTTTAATTGGAGATACTGTTTAACCCCTGGAAAATTGATGACGGATTTGTGCAGTTTTAGATAGCCTTTTTCAGCCAGACCTAGTGAAATAGTCGCAGCATCCCATTGTTCAACCAAGTCTTTGGTGCTTTGTGTTGCTGCCTTTGTACCATCCGCCATTTGCTTTCACCTCACTCGTATGGGAACGCTTCGTCAGCGCCCTTGCTTGATGCTACATCACTGCCTGATTTCATATCTTTGGTTGCGTTTTCCATCTCTTCGCCTTCTATCTGCTTTGCTGCGGATGCCCATACGAATGACTGCTCAAATACTTCAGGACTCATAGCGTTGACATCAGCAATGCTGATTTTGTAATGGGTGGCAACAAAGTATATTGAAGAGTCTAACATGAATGTGATATTGTCAGACGAAGTACCAGTTTTAATAAATAGGTATATCTCGTCTATTCGCTGTTGCCATCTTCCAAAGGGCCTGCTATCAAGTCCTGTGGTTGTGGTAGGATTGCTGCCAGTTGCGACCCAACAAATTGGTTCAACCCAATCAGTTGCGTGGTGTTGGTGGCAGGAGTGGTGCTAACAATGCAATTCTCATACATGTAGCGCCAATAACCAGCGAGGTTGATTTCAACCTCACCTGATGCTGTAATTCCAATGAAAGACTTAATGGCTTCTTGCATGTCTAAAAAAGACAATTGCTTTACCTGTACTTTCATTACAAGATTAGGATTTTCTTGGTCAACTCGTATCGTATGTTCCGATACGGAATCGTTGGCCAGTATAGCACTTAAGTCGCTAATTACCTGTTCGTCTTGCCCGTCATTCTTCTTGTCTCTCTTCTCCATTTGACTCACTTACTTCACTTCCTTGTGCAACTGCCGTTTCAACGGGGTTTGCGGTATCCTCTTCAGCAGCCGTTTCAACGGGGGCTTCGGTGGAATCTAATTCATTGAGATTCAAACGCTCAATGAGTTCGGCTTTTGTGCCGTATTGTGCGAGAGTACTCTCAGCACATAATGCTTTCAATTCAACTACAGTCATAGCATGGTAGTCCAATTCTTCTGTGAATGGTTCATCTGTTGGGGATGCTGCTTCGGGGTCAAATGTTTCAGCCGCTGCAATTAGTTTTGCAGTTTCTTCATCTGCTACTGCTGCCGCTGCGATTACGAATGCTTTCAATTCTTCTTGTCTTGCTTTACGGGATTCTGACCCTGGGTGCATATTGTATCTCGGCATTTTAATCAACTCAACAATGGAATAATGTATCAATACTTTTCACAGAAACATGCTTTGGCAGGATTTTAACATTGGTGCGGATAACACCCTTGTCTTCGGGGATTGGTAGTGGTGCTTCACTGATGATGTAATCATCAATCAGAACTTGGATTTGTTCACGGACTGCACCGCTTCCTTGTTTGATGAGTGTTAATGATATAGGTGCAAGGTAATCTCGGTCAACAGTATGTCGTAGGTCATGCCATAGCATTGGGTCATTGATGATAACTTCTAGTTCTAATTCATATTCAGTTTTACCTTCAACTGCATATACAGGCATACGAGTGCCAGCGAATGGGATTTGGTCAGTAGTGGTATTCATAGCAATATCTGTGCCACGAATAGTCCAATGTTGCATGGTGTTATTCTTACCTGTTAGATTGAACTTGGTGACTCGTGCCATTGTTTGGCCGAATGCTTTGATTTCACCGTTGTAGAACATATATGGTTTTTGAGTATATGGTGCAATACCAGCAACCTTGCGGTTGGTAGGGCTATCTGCAGTGTTTTCAAACATACGGTGTGCGGTGTATCTATCACCTTTGTGACTGGTTTCTTTACGGCCTGTGTCAGTATAGACCATCAATGAATCAAAATTGATACCTAATTTGACTTCTGAATCTGCGTCAGCACCTAATGTCCAATCCTTCACTTTGCATCCTTTGAATACACGGGTCAAGGTCTTAGCGTCTTGAGCGCCACCTGGTATGTTTGAACCAACGCCTGTTTCAGTTGCATGTGAACCAACATTGTGTGTGCGAATAGATGTTTCAACCGCAAACGATGGGGTTGTATGGTTGCTGAATAGCAACCTTTCGGTTGGGTTGGTAATTTGAAGAGTGGCTTTAGCCACATCAGGTCCGTTGGTTGAACCAGCACCATACCGTAGCACACGGCAAGTCAAAGCGTTGCCACCTACATGGTTGAAACCTAATGGGCTATCAAGCCACACGGTCTTAAGAACACCGTCTTGCTTTGCGATGACACGGCGTATTTCAGTGCTGATTGTTTGGTTATATGTAGTAGATGAGAATTGACTCCATGTGTTGGTAGGTCCTGAATCAGTTGGTATATCAAATGCCGTTGTGTCTTCAATAGCGATGTAATCACCGAGGTCAATGGATGTAATTGCGTTCAAATCCAAATGACTGTCTCCTACTGATGCCGCATTTAATAAAGTCGGACTGACGACATCATACGCAGTACCTGGTGCTTTGATTGCTTCACCGCCAAGACAATAATACAACCAACGAGGGCTGTTCATCATCAATTCAAATGAACCACCTTCATTGCTTTGCTTGCCTGGAACTTGCACGACGACATCACGGCCAATCCCTACAACATGAGCACGCTTAATTTCGTTCTTTGTGTCTGGTAAAACCACTGTAGCAGCCAATCCTAGGAATTGGTCAGTCAGTACAGATTCATCTGCAGTGTTTGCTTGAGCGTGAGTGTCTGAACCTTGGTCAAGTGTTGGGGTATTGAGAGTATGGATATACATTGAATCCGTAGCAATTGACGCACCAGCCACTGTGATTGTTGGAGATACTGTGAGAACTGTGACAGTATTCAATTCATGCTTGACGATGGTGAATATCTGTCCACTTGTAGCATAATCATCTGCAACATGAGTACCAGCACCATGAAGTGTGAGACTTGAACCAACTAACATACCCAATGGGTATCGTAGAATGCCAGCCAATACGGGTGAATCAGCGATACCGCCAGCAAATGTAATTGTGGATGTATTGCTGTTTGGTATCGTGGCTGTTGTATATATCATACCCTGTGGCGCACCAGTGGCGTGACCACTAGAAGTAGCACTGCGTAATAATAATCCACTCTCGTGCCCGAAGGTCACTTCTGCTAAATCGCCCTTGTACACTGTTGATGGCATCGCGCTCAAACCTCCCGATGTTGTAGCAGTTAATCATAGTTGCTCATGGAATGAACTCAGCAAATGTCACAATCTCAACCTGAAATGTGTATCTCCATAACTTTTTGGTACGGTCAGATAAGTCTGTTCGGGTCTTGTAAATCATGCGGTCAAAGTTCACTCCGTCACCTTTGCGGTTGATGTGAACGATTCGGCGTACCTCGTTTTCCATCAAATATAAATGGTCACGGGTCAGTGTGGTTCTCATATCCACTGTGATATTGACACGAGTATTAACGAAGTCATACAACAGTTCTGGTTGTTCTTCGTTATGTGCAGTTTCATAAAACAACACCGCATCTTGTCTTGTCAAATCTAAACGCTTACCACGCCCTGGTTCAACATTTGTAATGTCATCAATGACTGGTTTTCGTTGGCTCGTATTGGCACGATTCCACCCTGCGGTAAATAGTGTTTTCAACAACGGGATTGTTTCAGACCATGATGCTGCCATACATCATCCCTCCTCAAATCCTTTCATGTTGCTCAGTTTTCTAATGATTGAATCTCCTGCTGTTGATTCATTGGCTGAGCGTAATTTAACTCTCCCATGAATCGCAGCAGCGATATCTGGTTTAACAGGTTTGCCCGTATCAACATCCAAGATTTGTCCATTAGTGTATTGACACTCACCTTCATCTGGTGTGTAGTCCGATTGCGCTCTACATTCATAGATATACAATTGTTCAGTTTGTACTGGGTCTTGTAGTTGACCACTCTTTCTTAATTCTTTGACCTCAAGAATTAGGTCTTTGATGTTAGCAGCGCTCATCACATACCACCAAATAGGTCTGGTTTGGTTAGTGTAGTCTGTGTTGTTGTAGGTTGAGTAGTGGTCTGTGGTGTAGTGGTCTGTGGTGTAGTAGGTTGAGTAGTAGGTTGAGTAGTAGTCTGTGGTTGTAATGATGCCTGATACGCTGCCCACTTCGGGTCTTGTTCAGGTTGGTTTTTCCATTGTTCAAATGCATCTGCTTGCTGCTGTTGAGCCGCTTCTGCTTGCTGTTTTTGAGCCGCAAGTGCTTGTGCATCCGCTTCTGCTTGTTGACGGTCTTCACGCTTTTGTTGAACGATAGGAGCATTTTGAGCAGGGTTAGCCAGAATACTACCAAAGTCTTTCACACCTTGCCAAAAACCCTTTTGAAGAAGATTCCATGCGTGGTCAATCGGTTCAGTCAAGGCTCATCACCTCAACATATCGTGGCAATGTTTCAGCCACTTGTTGTTTGAACAACTGGTATTTAGAACCTAAATCAATGTTGGTTGTTCCTTCGGGGATAAGAACTGAACGGTCATCAGCAGTAATCAAATCCATTGCCACAAGTTTGGTGATAATCTCTTCAATGGCTTTTTCAACATACCGTTCACCATATACATATGTCACTTTAATGGCGTTCCACTCAAAGAATGGGTATGAATTGTTGAAGTAAATGATTCCCATAACAGGGTCAAACCACCAGTCTTTCAAACGGCCTTCATCACCGTCACCACCATCTTCTGCTGATGAGTTTTGAAAATCAATTTTCATTTTGTATTGGAAAACAGTTGTTCCTCCTGTGTTCAAAGTGGTTAGTGGTGTGCCAGATAGGTTGACACACCCTGTAAATGTGGTGGCAGTTTTACCCGTGTATTTCAAGACCTCAACATTTGTTCCTGTTCCGACCATTAACAACCCATATGATACGAATGAAGCGGTATTAGCCACTGTCACAACTGCACCGGCTACACTTGTTGATGTGGTAGTGCCTACCCCTGTGTCACTGATTGCCAGATTGGTTAAATCATCTGTAGCGATTGTTGATGTCTCTCCTCCTTGAGCGCGATGCATGCTTGATATTTTCAACTTGGAGTTCCCGTAATCCGCATTGGCGGATGCTAAGAACTCATTATGCACATTGGCCACAGCAAAACCTGTTGACGAATATGATGTTTCTAATGAGTATGATGGTGTTGCAGCAATGGTTGATTTGTTCCTTCGGTCATCTTTATTGATAAGGTCTGCAATTTGTTGTGCAGCAGTACCCGAGTCAAATCCATTATTCCATGTGGCCGCTGTTGTGCCCTGTGGTAATGTGAAAACCCCACCGCCACCTGCACATAGATACAATGATTTGCCTGCCAGTGCTGTGTGGTCATTGAGTCTAATTCGGGCTTCAGCCGATGCTAATTCCTTGTATTCACTACCTTGCCATACTTCTAATCGTAGGATTTGTTGCACATTGCGGAACAACAATGGAGTCGTTCCGACATAATCAGTATAGTATCTGCGTCTATATGGCTTGTATGTGTCAAAGTTCTTGTATTCAGCGACCTGTAGCATTGGTCGCCATGAGTTGTTAGTGATGTTATCTATACGGTCTTGATGGACTTTGATGAGATGTTCAACATGATGACGGGATACACCCCTTGATTTTCCATTTGTGAATATAGCAGTATTGCGTACTGTTGCATTGGTAGCGGTAGTGTGTGCGTATGTTAATCCACCAGTGAATGATAATCGCACATTACCACCAACCAATGTGATTGTTGATACTGTTCGTGACTCCACTAATGATGCATCACTTTCAATCTCAATAATATCGCCTATTTCAAATCCCACTAATCTGTGGTCAATGGGCGATAAATCAATAGTTGTATCTGAAGCACTTGCATTAACAGTTAATGCCACAGGTTCTGCTGTAGGTATTTGTAATAATAATCCGACTTTTTGTGCAGTTGTATAGATGATTGCATCAGGGTCAATGGGTTGTGGTGCGCGTTCTCCTGGTTGAAATACTGATGGCATTACACTCCCCCTTCATATTACGCACCCTGTTCAAGTGAATCAAGGTATTGCTGATACATTGCCATTGCTTCTTCACGGGATATACCCTGATGACGAAGCCTTTCAATTTCTCGTTTAGGGTCTTCTTGAAACCCAATGTGAACATCACTCATTTGAGATTTTAAGAAATTGTGTGATATATCTATTGGTTCACCTGCGTATTTCATATCACTAAATGATTCTGAAGAACAAGCATCCCATTGGTCTTGAATTGCTCTAAGTGATTCTAAGAATCCAGTCCAATGGTTGTCGTTGTTATGCTCTAGTTCATCCCGTATCTCTCCGTCTAGCCATTCTTGTAATTCATCACATTCCATGTTCATTATGTTTGCCCTAGTTTTATCATGGTCAGTGACATCATTCGGCTCATTCCAATGATGGTCCATTAACTCCCAGTGCGATGCCATTGCTTCTTTTGCTTCAGTGCAACAAGGGTCTTCATCTTTAGTTTGACCGTCATCGTCATATTCCGCATCCCATGTATCATCAGCATCTTGTTCAGCCCACTCTCTTGATTGAGCATCAAGTTGTTCTTGTGAAGGACCTGTCTTTAACAAACTGAATGCATGATTCATTGCATCATTGATTTCCATATTTATCCTTCCATTCGTTGAGCGCGCCTTCGTAGCCTTCACCATCGGATGGCATGTAATCTTCTTTGTCTGGTCCGTCTTGTTCGGCTAGTATAGGCCCACAAGTTTCGCAATCGGGATGACCACATAAGTCATCACCCATATGTTCGTCGGGTCTTGGGTTTGGATTTCCTCGTTCTACCTCATCAGCATAACCATTACAGTCATGTTTCCTATCGTGTGCGGAATCATCTTCGTGTTCTAGAGATGTTGCTACATCCCCGTAGTCATCAGATTGTTTGATAATTGCCCATGCTTGGTCTATAGGATTCATTGTGTCGCCTCCACTGTGCCTAGATTGTAATTCATATCAATACCACATGCGCCACACTTAGGTATCCAACACATGTGAAGCATTCCGCATTTAGCACATCGTGTACCAGAACCAATGTTTAACACATCAGCAACTTGCCGGTTGCGTGTATTCTGTTCTTTGGTAGCGTAGTTCTTCCAATTGATTGTATCTTCAGCGGGTGTCAAATCCACACCAAACGATTCGGCTTTACTCCATCCCTGTTTGTTCATGTAGTGAACATCTTTGAGAGATAATCCTGCCATAAAACCACCTCATGCAAAGTCAGAATATACATAAATTAAATTACCTCTTCCATCGTCAGATACTTGAACATATGTATTTACACCAAAAGTAAATGATGCCGTTGCAGCATACGCCTTAGCCAACTTATACACTACTGTCGCTGAATCAATACAATATAATTCCAAATTGTCAGTTACTGCGAACTTCGTTCCAGCGCCGATGCGAACAGTTGTCGCACTATTGGCGGTGACTGCACCAAGAACTCGCAATGGGTCAGACCGTGCATTGACATCCTTTGCCATGACCGTTGAACCAACGGGGAATGCGTGAGATGCATTGCCACCATCAGTAGTCATAGCAGTGGCTGTACCTGCTGCGTATCCCGCACCATTGTTGATGAGGGCTTTTGTTGGATAAGGACCTGCTGTAGGAACACTAATGGAAAATTGGAACGCCATGAGGTCTCACCTCATCGCTTGCCCAGTGCCCACCACTGACCTGCTTTGTTAGTGGCTCCTTGAGCCAAGGTCAGTTTTGTTCCGAGAGTTCCGTCAATTTCAGTGTCTGTGGTACCGGCTTCATTCATATTGCTACCTGCAGCGAATATCTTGCTGAGGTGGTCGGCAAGCAAAATGTCTCCACCTTGAGTGCCACCTGCATTTGCGAATGTTCCAGTTATCAAAACTAGGTCACCTAAAATGTGGTGTCTGCTATCTATTACTATTGTTTGTGCCATTTATATCACTCCGTATTGTCTCCTGTGAGAGGTTCCTCGTTATTATTATCATCGGAAGACTCCTCTTCAACTGGGTTAAGGTATTCTTCAACCCTTGTGAGTAGTTGTGCTTTGGTTAATCCAGCACGGGTTCTTACTTCCCGTGTCTTCAACCATTCAATGATGTCATTACGAGTCCATCCTTCATCAGGTATTCCGTCATTACCTGCGTCAACGGTTTCATCCGCCACTGCAGGTAGTTCTGTTGGTTCTCCTACTAGTTTCAAGTATCCGTTTGTCACTTGTCCTTGAACAAGAAGTAATTGAGCATATGTGATTTCCACTGGTTGTCCACGATATAATGTTCCACATCGCGTGCGTCGTTGTGGTAATGGTCCTGGATATACGATTGTAGGCAAATGAATCACCTCAAGCGCAGACAAGCCAAATAGGAACATCTGCTGTAGCGTTATCGGAGACGCCGCCTGGGAATGTCAAAGTTAGTGTGTCATTCAACCCTGTAGTGACGGTTGAACTGAGTACTCCTCTAACTCCACTACCAAGACCAGTTGTTGAGTGGTCGGCTGTGCCAGGGCTTCCAAGCATGAATGAAACAATATGTGTTGCTTCACCAGTCAATTTTAATGTAATTGCCGCTGCTTTGTAATTAAGAATTGTTGCTGTGCCAGTTAATAGTTTAAGACCTGCTACTTTTGCACCATCAGTTTGTCGTGGTTCAAATGCTGTAAGTCCACCTGGGTAATCGGTTCCTGACCAGACAGTGTTGTCTGGAGAACCGGCATATAATTCCAATTCTAGGCCTGTGGCCCATGTGTTCAATCCTGCTCCTGTTGTTATAGTTACTGCCATAATTTATTCCTCCATTATTTTCATATCCAAGCAACCTCAAGAAAGGTCACGAATACTCCCTTGTGCGCCAAAGAAGGACACAACGAGTTCGCCCATTGTCCGGTAAAGACCTTCCTGACCCAAGCGGTTAATTGCGAATGGGTCGCCAGATTCTATACCAGATTCAAAGTATTGCGTTGGAATTGCGGTTTGAAACCATAGGTAATCAGTGTCAAGATAATACATACGACTGATTCCGTCAGTTGTGACATCCTTAGAAGGAATGATAGGAACACCGTTGTAGGTTGCGACAATAAATCCTGCCTCAATACCTGGTACACCCTTAACACCATTGAATGATGGGGTGACACGCTTGGTCTCCATGAAACGCTGTTGCGATTGTAGCAATTGTTGCACACGCATTAGTGTATCGTATCCAGTAAAGATGACCTTTGGATTACCACCACGAGTCCAAACTTGTTGGAAGATGGTGTCCAGATGGTCAAGTGAAAGGGTGCGGTTTGTTCCCGATGTTCCCGATGCACTTACTTCAGCACTGTGGAAGTCAACACCACCATCACGAGTGATGGAATACATGTCGTTGTCAGTGTTAGCCGAGACATATCCATTTGCGTTGTTAATGGTGTCAGGGTCTGTAGTTAGACGGTCAAGAGATTCAAAGTCGTTTCCAGCAGGTGTTTCAACATCTGTAGTGAGCATTTGGTTCACATGGTCAGCGTGGTGCTTACCCATTTCTTCCTTCAGCACTTGTCGGATGTCGCCAAGACCATCATCCTTGTCAGCAAGGAAGATTGCTACTTCACTCATATCAAATGTGTGAGCAATTGTCTTTGGTTTGGCAGCAACATGCAGGAATGTTGGCTTGGTAGTTTCTGGTAGGGTTGCATTTTCAGCAACACCGCCACCCTTAGTAAAGGATGGCTTACCAGTAATGATTCTCCAGCCAGACTTCTCCCACGGTTTCTTAGGCATGATTGAAAATGCATTGAACTCTTGGTTCAATTGTGACCAGACCTTGCGACCATAAATCGCTTGGTATGTTCCAGCGCTTGTGCTAAGCATTGGTGCATCGGCTTTCAAAATGTCTGAACCGCTGTATGAGTATCCGCTCACATTGCCAGCGCCGTAGTAGTATCGTTCCATGTCTTGTATTGTGTTAATGTAATTTCGTGCCATATTCACTCACCTCCCCTAAGTGCCTTGCTAGCAAGGCTGTGGACTTCATCCCAACTGATGTTGGCAAGTTGGTCCGTAGTGGGGATTTCAATTGCTGGTGCTGATTTGCGGATTGAACCGCCGTTGTTGTCAACTGTTCCAACACTGTCAATGCGTTGTGCGAGTTCAAGAACTGCTTTTTCCAAACGGTCAACAGGTTGTCGTGCATCGTAATTTGAATGTGCATCGTATTGTGCTTTTTGCATCAATTCAGATTGAAGACGGTTGCTGAATGCATCATTGAGTTCACCCTTGAATTGTTGTTCAAGTGCTGCGGCCTTATAGACCTCGTATGCTGATTCAAGTTGAGATGGTGAAACATTTTCTTTGATAACGAATCCATTACCTTTTGGTGCTTCCCATTTGTCTTGAGATGCACGGATAGCGAACTTGTTGCCTTTGCTTGCTGAACCAAAGTTAGCCTTTGGTGCGGTAATACCTTCGCCAACAATTCCCTTTGCAGGTTGTCCACGATGGGATGCTCCGTCGTCACCAGGATTGTATCCTTTTTCAACGGCATCAAAGTGAGAGCGGGCACTTGCTGTGTCCACACCTGCACCTTTCAGTGTATTTTCCATCCAATTAAGGTAGTCCATTGTGATAACATCATCAAGTCCTGCACCTTTTTCGTATTTGTCTCCGCCAAATGGCATCTTTTCATCTTTCTTTTCATCTTTCTTCTCGTCTTTTTTATTGTTGTCTAAAAATGCAGGTTTCTTAGATTTCCCATCTTCATCGTCTGATTCCAAACGCTTTGAAAGTCTTTCTAATACATTGTGCAATTGTTCAACTACTTCTGTTTCGGCCATTGTTGTGTCCTCCTTTAATATCCTAAATGTGGATTCTGTGTTAATTCCTTTTTCGCAAATTGTGACTTCATGCAACTCCATGTCTTGGATTTCGCGATAAGCACCGCGCATTCCGTCTGACTTGTTGACACGCTTGAAAGCCTGTCCACCGATGGAGAAAGCCCGAAGGTTTCCTTTGCGAATCTCTGATGCAACTTCTCTTGCTTTTTCAATGTCATTGCGTAATTGGATGACAACGAACATTCCTGTGTCGTCAACTTCTGATTTCCAGACACGGCCATTGCTGTCAGTGTATGAAGGCACGACATCCCCAACTTGGATGTTGGAGTGTGCCAATTGAACATTCCTGTATTTGTCGTTTTGCATAAACTTGCGGAATGCTTTGTTGAGTGCGTTGGTTGTGATGAGGTCTCCTTGCTTGTCAACGAGTTCAACACTGGCGTATCCTGCAATAACCAAGTCATCAATAGACTGGGCTTTGAGGAGGACAGCCCCTTCAGGGATGTCTGCTTGGTCGTATTCTGCATCATGCACCATGTCACCAATCCGCCCATGTAGTGTCATCCTATATCATACGACCTGTAATACACTGATATTAGAATTGCTCGTTGTCAGGTGGTATTTCAAGCACTGCCTCATCCGCAGTCACACGAATCTCGCCGGTTTCACCTTCTTCAGTTTCCAACGATTCTTCCAAATCGTGTGGTTCGCCATCAGGTTTTATTTTCTTCTTTTGTGGTTTGTCGTCTTCATCTTCGTCGCGCTGGCGCATGTCATAGTCCATAGTATTGACATCTTGTGTAATTTCAGTAGGGCCTCGTGGGGCACTGTCAGGTGTTCCTAACGCAATTCCCATTCCACGCGCTCCAGTCCATGTGGCTGTTTCTTTAGATATGATGTCATCAATAACTGTCAATGCTCGGACAATCATTTTTGTCATGTCTGGTTTGAGTATTTGGTCTTCACTTATTTTCTTGGGTCTTTTGAGATTGAAATTGGTTTCATGTGACCCTACTTCTTCTTCTTCTTTGTCATCTCGTATGTCATCTCGGTCCTTTATTTTTGAATCTCGTGGGTTGAAGTCCACTTTGATAAGACCTTTCAATGTTAATCCAACAATAGGTTCCCAGAATGGTCGTTGGCTTTCAGATATCTGAACTGCGTAATCACTATTAGATAAATCATTGAGTGTACTATATGGTTCGTGAGCCACCCAATTACTATCCCATTTGTCAATCTTGTAAATTACAGTGTCTTCCAAACCTTGTAAATGGATTTCAACTGTTTTAGATTTGACTACGACATCATGTGGGTATAATACCGGCGCATGTGATTTGGTTAGTATCTCCAATGTTTCAACACTATCCGTTGCCATTGTACTGGATTCACTAACAATTTGTATTGGTTGTAAATCATATACATCAATACCATTCCGTTCTTTATGAGACACACCTGCAATTCGTACTTGCACATAATCACCTTCCATGAATGGTTTGCGTTCACGCATAAGTGTTCCGACATCCATGAACCATTTGCCATCTCGTTCAACTGCACGATTACCAAGCGATTCACCTTTTTCGGGGTTGATAGGTCCTACTCCCAAGCGATACATATACGGGCCTCTACCTCTTCTATCTAATATGATAACATCCATTTCTTTTTCTTCACGATATAATACCCATTTTGGATGGCGTGGTTCACCCTTCATGTATGTGGATATTGCATCTCTCAGCAATACACCATCTGCATCTTCTTCGTTCAAAGAATCAATGGCTTGTTTCAAACCGTCATCATCAGTTCTTCGGGTGTTGAAGGGTGCTGGTATCAGCACTGCATCTGTGCTTTCAAATTGTTCTCGTAGTTTTGCCAAACGGTCTTTGAGTGGTTCATCATACAATTCTTTGTGTCCATGTTCCAATAAGTCAATGACATATACTGAGTCTTTGCTGATGATGACATCCAGTATGTATCTGTCACCATTGGCTTCAATCAATCCTTTTCGCATGTCTTTTGATAATCTGCAATTTGAACCATCTGCATATTTGGCTTCAACCTTTTTGCCTTGTTTGGTAATGATGGCACGATGACCCTTGTATGATGTGGATACAACCCAATCACCACTGAACCCTCGCAGGTTATTCATGTCATCAAATGTGAATATACGATGCGCTGCTTTGATTGGTTTGACATCACCATCTTCTTTAATGATGTCAGGGTTCGTTAATGCTTTCAACAATGTAGATACCTGGACATCATCCTCACTCAATTGAAATGCCATACTGTCACCGTATTCATCTAATTTTTGAGATTCAGGTTGGTCAGTAGCAGAAGGTGCTGACGGATGGATTCGGGTCATTGGTTGCATTTCAGGGAATACAGATTGTAAATGATTCATTGGCACATTTAACAATGGTTCTCGTTGTGTTGATGTTTCACCATTATTGTGCATTATATCTGGTTTGCCTTCTTGGTCAAAACCTACACCAAATGTAGGTGCCATTTTCCACCCATGTTTCATACGGTATCCTTGACTATTATAGATACTCAATGGCAATGATGTAGGTCCTGTGTTATGACCTTCTTGATTATTAGGGTAATATACAGATGTTCCAGCGTGTAAATCGTCAACCATTTGAGTTGTGTCATCTTCATTTGTCCATACCCCGTGTATTCTATCATTTTTCCAATCTCGGTGTTTAGGTTGCGCTCGGAAAATCATGTCGTTTGCATGTCGCCATAGTTGTAATGCGTTGACATGCGCTTGTGACCAATCGCCATTTTCATCAGCAGCGAATGGGTCTGGCATCCCATCGTCAGCGAATCGTTTTTGCACTTTTTCAGCCAAAGACTTAGCAGCATTTTGCAGCAAATCAGTTGTTGATACTAGTTTAGATGCGTGGTATGCTCGTCGCTGGTCTTTGAACTGGTTAGTTTGTTGACCCATTGAGGCTGTTCCTGCCAGTTCTTCTTCTTTAGATTTATACCATTCTTCGGGCGCTCGTTCATCTTCGGGTGAATCAATCCATCCTTGTAATTGGCTTTGTAGCAGTTGTTCTTTGTGTTGTTGAGGATGAGGCCCTATGATTGCATTAACACCACCCGACGAAAGTATGTGTTTTCCATCACCATTACAATTTGGGCATGGTTGTCCGACTTCTAATTGTTCCTTTGGTTGTTGACCAAACAAATCAGGCTTTGTTTGACCAAACAAATCAGGCTTCTCCGCCTTGGCTACATCTTCAGCATCAATTCGGCCATCACCATTACAAACAGGACATTCTGCTTTACCATTATGTTGAGCGTTTATTGCATCTTGACGGAATGGGAACTCAAACCGATGAGGTCTTTCACCTTTAGCGCCACCCCAGTTAACCGTTTCAGGGTGATAATTTCTTGAATCTATGCCCTTGTTATCTGGTGAGGGTATGAACTTGCCTTCATCATTGTTTGCTCCTTGTTGACCATACAGATACCAGTTGCCTGGTTCAACACGCTTGCCATCATCGTCTTGTAGCCATCCAATATCTTCTTCTGACATCTGTTCTCCTGGTGGGATACCACCGGCATATGACCCTTGAGAAGCGGGTTGGTCTAGTGCTAATGGTTGAGGGTGTGATGCTTCACGCCCAATATCTGCATGTATTAGAAATTGTTGAACTCGTGATGACAGGTCTTTGTTGTCAGGATTACCAGGGATAGACATAATGCCATGTTCACGACCATATGCTTCTAGGTCTCGTTGCCATCTTGATATTTGGCCACTTACTCCACCCGTACCTGTCATGCCTGGTAATACATTTGGTGCTGTTCCCGCATCAGCAGGATGTTCATTGAATCTTAACCATAGCGCTGTCAATAATGCTTTACGCTTTGAATCTGCACGGCCTCCACCACCAGGAGACATCATGTGCCCCAGTGTTGAACGAGTTCTATTATAGTGTCCATCATTTAATCGTCTGCCATCTTCTGTAATGCCTAATCCATCTTCGTCACTATTCCATTTGCTGATATTAAGAGGTCCTAATGGTCGTGAACGAGAGTACTCATGGTGATATTGAGGGTCATGTGAATCTGCTAATTGTGGCCAATGTTGTGTGTATCCAGACATTATATTTGCTGTTCCGCCATAATCAGTTTGATTCACAGGTTGGTCTCCCATGAATCCTAATATGCTATGCATGGATGTGCGAGGGTCGCCTTCAATTTTCAAAGAAATTGGGTCAGACTCTTCACGGATATCTGTGTCTCGGTCTTCCCCTTCTAAGCCTTGTTTTCTTGGCCATATGCGCTCGTCTTTGAATTGGGGTTTATCGCCTTCTGATAGACCCATGACTTTGTATGATTTAGATGCTTTGTCAGGTGATGTGAATAATCCATCGCCTTCAGGATTACCCCATGTATCGGGGTGGAACATATGGTGTAATTCAGATATAGGTCCTAATGGGTCATCACCGTGTCCACCACTTGCTTGGTGCATCAGTTGAAATAAACCATAAGGTCCCATTCGCATATCCGTGGGGTCGCCACCTAGATTGTGAATCATATTCAAATACGGACCTAATGCATTCATCACTTGTTGTCGTCTTTCATATTCACCGTTTAGTTCTTCGCCTCTATCCTTGACTGCAAAGTGTTGGTTTTCATCCAACACTCCACTGGATAAATAATCCTCAAACTCATGCATGGACTGAAAAGCCCAATCTTCATGTATGTTGTGGTCATTGCTCAGTGTAGGTCTGATGATTTTTCCATCTTCACCCTTTTCACCAGTGTGACGAGGTAGTACATGGTCATTCTGTTGCTTTACCCATTCAACTAATGGTATAGTTCCTGTTTGTGAATGTCCTTTTGCACCAATATATTGTGGGTCATCATCTCCTCTAGTGCGCCTATCGTATAATGGATGTGAGTCTTCATGCATTTCATCATGCTTCCAATCACCAAGAGGGTTTTCATCAGTACGGTTAGTGAATCTACCATACGGTATATCACCTGCTTTGACATTCAGTGCTGGATTATCCTTCGCATACACCATGACATCCTTTAGACCTTCCATATATCTTCGGCGCAAAAATCCATCTTTGGTATCAGCATTGTGCGGGTCATAATACGATGGAGGGATAGTACTACCAGGACTATCCATGCCTCGTAATCGGTGCATCAGTTCAGTGCCACCATATCTGCCCATCCAATTACGGGTGAGCCATCCTTGACTCATATGCGGAATCTGTTTAGATGATTGGTCAAATCCATGTTTGCTTAGGTGTTGGATTACTTCATCTCTTTCGTGTGGTTTCAACCATTCTAATCCAAGCGCATACCCTAAGAATCCTAATGCGTGACTTTTGTTATCATATAATTCACTTGGGTCAGCCATTGGGTCAGGTTCTTTACCTGCCCACACTTTTTTGTATTGGGCTAAATGAGCATCTCGTTGTTCCAATGGATTCATGTTTTGGACTTCTTCACCAGATTGTTTCAACCAATCCCAGAAATGTTTTCGGTATATATCCGAAGGAGGACTACCCCCTGTATTGATACTCCCGAGATGAGATGTTTTGTTGTGCCATGACTTTGAGTGTGCTTTTTCATGTTTAATGACTTCTGGTTCAAGATGGTGTTTGTGGTAATTGGTCATATTGCCCTGACCATCATCGGATGACTTCCAAGATTGGCTTAATGTGTCCAACCATGCCGGTCTGCCAAAGCCACTATTTTCCATATATGGCGATACATCCCAGGGAGACATTGAACCGCCAGAAACACTAGTATCTGAATCTTCAATTGCAGGCCATTGTGAGTGTGAATTACGAGGGTTGGTATGTCCATTTGCGTATTGTTGTAATCGCTTAATCCAGGGAGATGATGATAACCCCGATTGTTCGGATGTTATTTTTCGGAACGGTTTAACGAACTTCTCACGAGTCGCTTTGAGTAATTCAAATGAAGCCTGTGTGAACAGATGTTCATCTTGAGTGTGTGAATACACATTATGCCGAATGGCATTCATTTTTGAAAATTGGTAATTGGCTGCAGCGTTATGTAATTCTTCGCCATCAAGCAAAGACCTGTAAAAGTCATGTTTGGTTCGGAGGTGAAAATCGTATGGGGAATCAGTGACCATAATACAAGCCCCCTTCAAAGGCGGCGAGATAGGTCCTCAACCATTTCCACCAATGCATTGACCCCATACGGGTTATCTTCCTTCCATGCGCCTAGCAATGGTGAATCGGACTTTTTTAATGCTGCTGATTCGCCGCCGCCATCGTTCAAATGGAGTCCTAGTGTTGAACCAGTTTGATGTGGATTACCACCTTCATGGTAATTCAGACCTGGTGGGTTATCATCTCGCACCAATTTCTTTTCTACCTTATCGGGTGTTGTTGGGTATTCACCGTTAGTTGAATAATATGCTGCTCTGACATTTGTGCCACTGACATCTTCAAAAAAGACATCGTTGTTGCCGTCGTGTTCAATTGCTTTTTCCAATTGGCTTGCTTTTTCAAGCAATACTTCAATTTCACTACTTTCTCCAGCGCGTACAGGTATTGGCTTCATATTTATCACTCCGGTAATGGTTTGTTTTCATAGTGCCCCAAGTCTTTGGCTTGGTTTGCGAGTTGGTGTATTTCACTCCAATTCATTTCGTGAAATTGTTCATTATTTTTAGGTACTTCAAATGTAGTGCCGATGTCACCTTCTTCTGTTCCTTTGATAAGAACTGCATCTTCTCGTAGTGGGTCGCCCCACACATCTTCAATTGCTGGTGTGGCAGCACGAACAAATCCTGCTCGCTTTAGCAACCCAGCGGGATTGTGTAGCATTTTACGAAGTTGAAGGTTTTGCTCACGAATGTTTTCCATCTGACCATCCATGACTTCCATTTTAGAAATCAAAGCGTTCATCAGTCTCTCAGCGGAATTATTTTCGGACATGTTAATCACCTTATAATCCGCGACCTACATATTGGCCTGGTGAGCGTTGTGGTTGCATTCTTCCACCTGTGCGAGCAGGTAAAATTAATCCCTTAACCATTGAACTGCGGTCTGCAACATCAAGAACTTGTGCTGTTTCTGTGAATTGTTGTAATGGTACTCCGTTGACATACATATTGTTGTCTGGGATTGATGCTTCGGATTTTGAAACTAATGACCATAAGTCTTCACTTAGGAATGAACTTGTATTCTTAATTACACTCAAACAATCACCAGCGAGATTTGCATCTCCATCACCAATTGCTTTGTTAAATGCTGATATTGCATCTTCTAATTTACGAGCCATCGGGTCCATTTTGGACAAATCAATTCCTGCCATGATACAATGTGACAGTGGCGCACCTATTCAACTTGCCGACTAAAGGCCGCTGTCGGATTCTTTCTTATCTCCTAGTGGAGAAGCAGCAGTTTCCTTAGCGGCTTGTAGTGCATTAAGGGCTTGTTCAATAGGAGTTGGGTCGTGACCTCGTTGGTGTTTAGATGACACTGGCGCACCTGATAGAGCGCGTTCATCCTTCACTCCAGATATCCGATTTGGGCGTGAGCCATCGGTTTTATCTGAATCACTTCCGCCACCTGCGGGGTTTAGCCCTTTCATCATTGGCTGCTGTTGAGGTTGCTGTTGCATCATTTGTTGAGGCATTGGTTGTTGTTGAGGCATACCTTGTTGAGGCATTCCACCAGGCATCATTGGTTGTCCAGGCATTCCACCAGGCATTCCACCAGGCATTCCACCAGGCATTCCACCAGGCTTTTGCATACCTGGTCTCATCATTGGGTTTCCACCCCTACCCATCTGTGGACCACCAGGCATACCACCAGGCATACCACCACCAGGCATTCCACCACCGCCACCAGGCATACCACCAGGTGGTGGAGGCACTTGTGGGTTTTCTGGTTGTGGTGGTTCAGGGTTCTTATACACGAACCGTATATCTCGGTCTCCTTCTTCTTTGAGTTCTGGTTTGAATCCAAGTTGTTGCATACGAGATGCAATGTTGACTTCCATTTCATCACGGCGTAATCGGGTGACTTCATCTTCTTCTTCGTTTGGATACAAACTGAGTTTCCAATCCTTGACTCCCATTTCATCTAGAATACGAGGGAACAAATCACGAGTGTAAATCTTCTGTCCGTATTCCACAGCGCGATTGGTGACAAGTATCTGCATACCTTCATTGGACAACCCACCACTCTTTCCAGCATCTTGCATGAATATATTTGACACACCATAAAATGCGGATATTCGTTGACGGAGTTCTTCACGGACTTGTGCATATTGCATTTCATCCATTGAATCCATGAACTTGACCCACTCAACACGGCCACGGCCAGTTGCTGATTCAACACCAACCTTCGGGATATAGTGAGGGTCTCGTTCCATTTTTTCTTCAATACCTTTCCAGAACGATGCAGTGGATTGGATATTGTCAGTTGTGATTGCCAAAATACCACGAGGCATTCTGCGTTTAGAATACATGAGATACATGTAATTGTCCATAGCAGTCAGCGTCATGGCTTGTCGCCACATTGTTGCTACAGGGCTACGACCATACAATTTTGATGGGTTGAACTTGGATATGTGCAATACTTCACCTTCAAGGTAGTATTGTGTTTTACCACTACCTGCTGTGTTGACAAAGTGGACATCTTGTAATGGGAGTTCACATGTTTCACATGTTTTGTATTCTTCGGAATGAGTATATGTCTTGTGTCGGTGAATTGGACAGATACGATATCTGCCACCACGAACACCACGCTTGTCAGCAACCATTCGGATGAATGTTGGGTCGCCTCTCACTATTTGTTTCAAACGGGTGAACTCAATGTCACCAGTTTCTTTATCTAAATAGTATTCTTTTTGGAGAATGAGAAAACCGTCATCAACGATATTCAAATCAAACTCAATTTCACGCAATACATCCATTGGTTGTTGGTCCATATCATTGCGTTGGTCAAACAACCACTTTGGATATACAATTTCGTCATTATCCACATCACGCAATTCACCATTACACAATTGACATGTATCAACTGCATGTTGGTATTCTTCATCGCATTCACGGCACTTCTTTTGAAACTTCTTTTCCCAGTACAGACCGCGACGGAATATCTCTTGGACTAATGTGTTGATTGTTGTTCGGAGAATAATTGATTCTTGACACACTGCGAATAACGCAGGGATGGTAATACCTTGAACAAGAACTGGTTCTTGGATACCGCTTTTCCATAGCGGCATTGTTGGCGCAGGGGTTTCCCTACGAGTGAATGGTTTTGAAAGCGAAGTTAAGAATCGTTGGATTCGGCCATTTTCAGCCATGTTCACAAGCCCCCACTAGGCCTTGCTCCATCGCCTGTGAGTGCTTCTTCAAGAATCTGTTTAATCCGTTGAATATCATACATGAGCCGTTCCCAATCTCCACCTTGGTCTTGTATAGTTCCCATTGCGTGTTGTGCATTCATTAACTTCTGTGCAATGGAGTTCACATCATCCATCAAAAAATGTGCGGTTGCTAACTGTTGCTTTTGGTCATACAACGGTTTAGATTCTTCTTGTTCAGGAGGTGTAGGACTATTCGGAGATTGAGATTGTTGTGGTTGACCACCTGTGGTTTGTGTGTTGTTTAACCTATCCACGCTTTGCTGCATATTTTGTTCTTTCAGCGGCGCACCGTCATCATCCATGTAAAATGAACCATCGTTTTTTAAGAAAGTCCAGGCGTAATTTGTTGCTTCATTCATAGTATTGCCTCCAATTGTTCTGCTTGTATTGCTAAACGCATTAAAGTGGGGTCGCGCCATGCTTCAACGGCCTCCGCTTGAATCCCCCAGTCTGACAGTAGTTCATCACCTTTCTTGTCTGACCAGTTATCCCACTTGACCAATTTTGTCAATTGTCTTCGTCTTTGTTTGGCAATCATTCCTTTGCTCGGAACATCTATGAACTCAAGCACAGATTCGGCTTGGTTTTTCTTAAGTCGTAAGTGCGGCATGATGCCTTTTAGTACTTCTCTCACATCTTTTTTTGAATAAAATTGTAGCCGATGTTGTGACTTATTAACGCTGGTTTTATACACTTTCAAATCCAATTGTAATATGCCACATCCAAGTGTTTTGTGTAGTTGTTCACAATGAACACGACCTCTCTCACCAGTAGCCACCAAACCAACACGGGGTTCACCTCGTTTTGTAATGGTAATATATCCGTCAGCGTCAATGAAACCTGCTGCATAAGCCCAGGGGTCTTTGATTATCAATTCGCCATTTTGTTTTTGAATCATCCATTGATTTCTAGTGACACCTTTAATGATGCCCACTTCACTACCGTATGATTTCATCAAACCACTTAATTTGGCAGGTGTCATTTTCTTTACCGAATGACCTGATGCAACAAGATTGGCTACCATTGTTCTGGCATCCATTTGTCCGTTGTGTTCTAACTGATTCGCAGCCATTGATAGCCATGACATTTCAGATTTATTCAATGAGTCCAATACATGTAATGCGCTAGACCATGATTTTTTAGCAGCATCTTTGTCATCGTGAGCCTGAACCCATGATTGTTTTTCCAATGAAGTCCAATCATTGCCATTTTCAATCAAGTTGTCAATTCGTGCATTTGCATCCTCCCATGCCAAACACGCTCTCACTAATGCTGACTTACGAGTATCTCCGTATGTGTATAGTGATTTCAAATCACGGTCATTCAATCCCATAGATTTGATTGTATCTGTATAATTATGTGTCCATGACACAGATTTCAATGTTTCATTGACTTCATGTTGTTTCATCAAACGAACTGCATTGATGAGGTCATCAATTTCACTTTTCACCATTTTATTGGTTCTGCGCGCATGTCGTAAGTCTTTGACAATAGATTCAGCGCTTTTGCCAAAAGTATCAAACCACCCGACTGATTTAGCCAATGGTGACGCTGCAGGGTTGGGTTGGGTTGCAGATTGATTGCCTCCCAATTTTTGAGCCATATCCTTTACTTTCTTATCATCGGTTTGCTGATTGTCTGGTGTGTCTAATTGAGGTGGTGATGGTGTTAAACTACCATCCCCTTCACTGCCTGTATCAGTATTTTCACTTGTTTCAGGTGCGCCCATGATGGATTGTCCTTGTTGTGCAGGTGTTGATTTCATCATTGGGTGCTGCGATAATTGATTGCATATGCTCAATACATTCAGGTCTAAACCTGTTGTGTCAAACGGTATATCATATTCATCGCCCAATAATAAACTGCCCCACATAATATCACATTCCTAGTATTGTTTCGGGGAACATATCAGCAATATCATCTAAATCAACAATCCGGTCTTTGAACTCCGTCGTGCCCCAATGTGCTAGCGCAAGAGATATTACCATATCGTCATGTCGGCCAATGCTTTCTAATTTACCTTTCCTTGACATACCGAATAACAATAATTCTTGTTTCAGTTCTGCCATCAAATTGCGAGAGTATTCATCGCCCATTGGTAGCACCACTTGTTCTCGTTCAAACTTCAACACTAATCCCATCAGCAATGATTCTCTTTTGGTTTTAGATGAAATGAATGTTTTAATCGGTAAATCGGTATTGGCTCGTAGTTCTGTTGCGAACACGCGTTGAAAATGGTTGGCTTCAAGTTCAATGACTTCAGGACTGAACTTGTTATTCAGTCTTTGAATCTCCATAATTTGGGTACGGAAATCCATACCCTTTCGTCTGGTGATGTGTACTATCTCCACTATATTGGGTTGAGCCGACGGTTGACGCAATACAGTCATAACCGTATAGTCAGCCGCTCGCTCAGATGAAATGGCGGGGTCCCATCCAATGAAATACTGGTCATCATGCATTCCGCCTTCTTTTTCAGTCAGTCTCCTGTTGGCCAATATATGATTGCGAGATTCACATGGCGCAAGAACAGTGGATGGGAATAAACTGGATGCATCGTCAATTGGTTCACATAGATATTCACGGGTAAATGCGACTGCTGGCATATCTGCTCGTCGTGCATCTAACGCTTCCAAATCCCATCGTTCTGGCCACAGTGGTTCTCCTTGAGCATTGATTGCGGGGTATGTTTCCACTCTGTATCCTGGTTTCTCTTCAAGTTCAGTGTATAGGTCAGTCGGTGTGAACGGTGTTCCGACAATCATCAGTTTTGATGTGTGGTGGAGACACGGAACTAGAACTTCATAGAACCAAGATGCTACACGCTTTAATTCAGTATCTGTTGTTCCCCATAGAATATCGTCACATAGAATAATATCTGGGTGAGCACCACGAACACCGCCACCAACGGATTTTGCACTGATACGAGAACCATTGCTGAATCCAAAATATGTTTTTGCCCATGTGTCTTTTTTCTTCATAACTGCAAGCATTGGTATGCTTTCAATCATATCATTCAAGAATCGCATGTGGCGAATTGTCTGGTCAAGACTGTGGCTAAATATCATAGCGTCAGTGCCAGGGAAAAA
>Ga0115000_10000523_pt1 | contig 35690 bp, 55 predicted proteins | sample ArcticOcean_MG_C_6_FD_89690 | JGI IMG/M metagenome (GOLD analysis project Ga0115000, IMG submission 89690) | Marine microbial communities from western Arctic Ocean - ArcticOcean_MG_CB8_128 | ecosystem: Environmental > Aquatic > Marine > Oceanic | place: Arctic Ocean: Canada Basin | collected...
CATTCACACGTGCTAATGTGAAACGCGAAGAAATAAAGTTTATGGTCCTCAAAGATGCCGCAACGACGATTCAGTCTGCTGTCAGGGGTAAAATTGCACGAAAGAAGTAGCTCTTCAATCATCGTGATAAAAGTCCTCCTCTGGAAGTGCTTCAATCTCACACACAGCTGGGGGGACCTCCTTCTTCACACGGGTTTTCTTCTCCTTGGGCTTAGGGAGTTCATCCAGGTGCTCCCTAAAATAGAGAACCTTCTCCCAAAACTCTCTCATAATCGGTAAATTGGTTTTCCACCATTCGGGGTCTCGCTTAACATTAACGACATCAAATTCTTCAGGTTTAGGCCAATTGGTCTCTGCTGGTTTATATTGAATAAAATCTGCTTCTTCTAAGTCTAAAATCTGCATACAAAGTTGCAATTGTGGCATGTAATGAATCGGCACTTCTCCAGGTACAATCTGTCGCATCGGGGGGCATTTAATCTCTACCAATTTCCCCGACTCGGTTACACCATCTGGACTCCCACCGAGCCATTTTTCGACGGGGTGGGGACACAACCCCAATTCATGGACGACTTCGCCATATCTCTCTTCATACAGAATGCGCGCCTCGTCTTCATACAATTCCCCATGTCTCGTAGCTGCATTACCCATGAATTTTTCACCAAGACCACATTTCTTGAGTAACAGTTCAGCGGGTGTTTCGTACTTGTTCACACCTATCGCTGTAGCTGCGTCACTCGCTGTAAGCATGTTTCCACGGAGAGCAAGCCATTCTTCTGACTTCTGGGCAGCGAATTCAATTTCAAGTAGAGCTTTAACATTCGGATGCATCTTAGATTAATTAAACTCGTAACTTTTAAGCCGCTCAAAGAAAAATTTAGCCGCATTCTGTTCAGCTTGTTTTTTACTTTTCGCGGTTCCTCTACTGATAAATTGATTATTGACGTAGATGTCGATATAGAAAATACCTTCGTGATGTCCTGCTACCCGATACTCGGGGAGTTGTAAATTATTCACTTGGCAATATTTCATTAAATGATCCTTAAAGTTATCATCCACCATGATCAGATTCAGATCGATATATTTGGGATCGTTGTATATTCTGAGTACAAACTCCTTGGCGTGAAGAAGTCCAATGTCCATATAGATGGCGCCGATGAGGGCTTCGAAGACATCCTCCAAAATTTTGGGATTGTTATTCCACCCATTACGTATCCCCTTCTCATCCATAATCACGAGTTTATCGAGACCGAGTATTTTCCCTATTTTCGCGAGCGTTTCACCACGAACTAACTTTGTACGAGCTTTCGTGAGGAAACCTTCTTGGCGGCTTTCGTATTTATCGAATAAGAATTTAGTGATGACGAACCCTAATACGGAGTCACCAATAAACTCCAGTGTTTCAAATGATTCATTCATATTTTCATACTCCTTGAGAGCGGATTTATGTGTAAAAGCTCTTTGGTACAAATCAAGGTTTTTGATCTTTGTACCAACAAGTTGTTCAGCAACTTCCTTGGTAAGGAGAGTCACCATGATGTTTATTATAGTATGTGTTTATCTTTTAAGCCTCCTTTTTGATGTAATGAGGAGAGAGGTACTTTTGCAGGTTAAGGTAAGTAACCACAACATCCGCGGGGGGTGCGAGGAGGTCGCGAAGCTTCTCGTCGAGGATGATCTGGCGACCGTTCTCGGGGTGCTTGAGACCCTTCTCGATGATGTACTTGTTCACGAACTTGGTCACCTCCGAGCGGGAGATGAGTTCATCAGCGGGAAGCCCGAGAAACTCCCTCAACTTAGGCGTCACATCCTGCTTACGGTTGAAGCCGTTGTTGGCGGCGCGCGCCTTAGCCTTCTCACCATCTGGATCCTCCTGTGTGTTCTTGACCTTGCGGACAAGTTTGGTGAGGGTCTTCACATCGGCGCGGAGAGCAACGAGTTCGGTTTGGATGGCTTCGAGAGACATTATATCTTTCTTACATCAGTAACCTTTAAGTCACAATAACAACAGGAATATACATAATAAAATTACCGTCAAATAGATAAGGATTTTCATGCGTAAACTGAGCTCGTTCCCATCTTTTTTACGAGGGGGTGGTGGCACTGGGCGTTTGATTATCCTGAACGGTTGATTAGGGTATTTACCAGGACACCCACCAGCGCAGCAACTGGATGGACATGGAATCACATCTGGTCCCCGTCGCACACCACAAAATTGTTCCTTCTTGGGATTTCTCACGTCATCGTATGCATAACACCTACATTCATCGATAATGTTGCAGACCATATTATTATATCACGATATATTAATGGATGAAAAAAGTTATTCAAAAGTTGCCATTGATAGGTTCATGAATGAAAATTTATTTTTCAAGGATGAAAAATTGAAGAAATATTTCGACAGGAACGAACAGAGGGACTTGGGAAAATTCCGAGCTCGTGTGCATCAAACTTTTTCTAAAAAGGATTTTGAAAATGTTATGTATGTCTTGATAACCGATTCCATTCGCGATATAATACTCGACACTGTAGGTGAAATCACAGAAAAATTCAAAACGTCTGGTGATCTCATCGTGAGTGGTGGTGAAGCGTTCAATCTATATGTCGATTTCAATGACAGAATCGTCACGAGTGATATTGACGCGAAATTCGTTCCACACATTCGAGCAGATGAGAAATATTTCGGTAAACTCCAAGCACTTAAATTACTACTATGGGATGAACTTGGTAAACAAGCGAAAAGGTTAAACACGCGAATTAAGGATCGATTGATCTCGATGCAGTCCAAATACCCCAAGGTGTTCAAGTTTTTGGGTGCTGGTTTCAAGAATTCTGGTCCATATGTAACCAGGAGATATACACTCATCAAGAAGAAGAAAACATCTGATACGAACCGACCCGGGAAAGGTGACGTTTTCATCGATGTCGAATTATTCGCGTTAGATTTGAAAATTCGATTCTTTTCACCAGAATCTGGTAGAATTATGGATAACACCATAGGTGGTATACTCGACATTCCATTCATGAGACCTAAAGAGTTTGGGTATGAAGTGTCTCAAACTAAACGTAAAGGTATTGTGTACCGAAACACACTTTCAGGTAAGATCATAAATAACCAGAAGATATACGTCGCGAGTAAAGAGTTTCTCGTGGAAGACATCTATCTCATGCATAAACTCAAACTTCGTCCAGAGAAAAAGGAAAAAGATAGACGCCGTCTCGTAAAACTCGGTCAACTTTTTGATAGTAAAATTAAAGCAAGTGATACAATAGAAAATATATACAAAAGGGTCAGGCGTAAATTGATTCTAAAGACGTCCAGGACTAAGATTCCAAATGGGGATGTGAGTATCAAGAAAGCGAAGAAGGTAAACCCTTACAATTACAAAAAGTACACGACTGAACCATCCAAAGAGCGCATTTCTAAGCAAATCGTGCATGGATTGAAACCAGTGATAAATAACACCAATGTAGAAGGGTTTGAAAAATCCAACGGTAACAGAAGATTCAACCTGAAAACCATAAAATGGGTAAAAGAGTCAAACCGGGCGTACGTGAAAAATGAAACCCCCCTCAGACCGAAGCAGGCGATGAATATACCCAAAAACATAAACGTCACAAAGACGTTGTACGGTTACAACCCAAATCGAGACAAGTGGATAGATAAAGATGTTTTAAACCACGCCTCCGCTATACCCTTTATTGGTTTAAAGAATTGATGAGTAAAACTACTATAATGTTTTACAGTTCTCCAACCAAAGGTGAAGATGGTCTCTATTTCGTGAAGGCTTCTAATGACGATAAGACTAAATGTCTCATTCAGTTGAATGATGTCATTGTGTCCGAAGTTTCAGGCGAGTTAGTTTTCGATGTCGTGTCCGACGAAAAGATCACCGACGTCGAATCCAGGAACCTCTTAGCCGCGCAAGATAATTGCGAAGAATGGTTTGGTAAAAAACTTTCCAAGGCTGTTCTCGATACCGCGTACCAGAGCGTTCTATCCAGTGGACAGATGTCGGCTGATATCATCACTGAACCCAAGGTTCGGGTCTTCAACAAGAACCAGGAACCCATCGACTTTGAAATTGTCCAGCCGGGTAAGAAGTGTGACCTTCTCGTGGAATTCGCTGGTATTTGGTTCGCCAAGAAGGCTTTCGGTGGAAACTGGAATGTTGTCCAGATTAGGGTTCACGAGGATCCCGTCGTGGAAGATCCTATCAGTGATGTTTACCCAGAGCAATATGCATTTGTGGATGAAGTCGAAACTGAACAATAAAAAAAAACTTGTTACTAATATATAAACAATGATGAAGGGTCGCACTCAGCAAATCCTGATGATCGTCGCCGTCGCTGTTGTGATTTATCTCTTGTTTGCCATGAACAGACGCTCCAACTATTCCATCAACGAGAAGGAGTACAGCCTATTCGGTACCGCTCCCTCTACAGGTCCATCCACTGCATCTCTGGGTATGAATAAGGGTACCGGACTTGCCTCGTCTCTCCTCCCCCGTGAGGTCGCATCCAAGGAGGATTTTGGTCAGTTTGCCCCAGAGGAAATTCTCAAGGGTCAGAATTTCCTCGAACCCCGTAAGCAGATTGGATACCCCGAGACCATCGGTGGTGCCCTCCGCAACGCCAACCAGCAGATCCGCAAGGATCCCCCCAACCCCAAGGCGCCCTTCGTCTGGAACAACTCCACCATCGTCGCTGATACCATGCAGCGTGGTTTGTGCGCTTAAAGATTAGGTTTTAGTAATAGTAAATAATGACGTCTGTTTCAAATGAACTCTCTGAAAGTGTCTCTAAGTTAGTCGAGCTCACCAAACAACTCACCGAAGCGAAATCTGATATCAAGATCCTTAACCAGGAAGAAAAACGCTTGAAAGAAAATGTAAAAAAACACATGGTTTCTCAGGGTATTGATACCATTAACCTCAGGAAAGGTAAAATTAGTATCCGCAAGTCAGTCAGGAAAGGTAGTATGAATAAGGATGCGATTAAGGAAGGATTACTCACATTTTTTGGTGGAGATGAGACTAAAGTTGAGGGTGCTTTAAATGCGATACAAGATGGACTTAAAATGAAGGAGTCTACTTCGATCTCCTTAACCGGTATAAAGGATAAACCCGAGAAGGTAGATAAGTAAAGCACCATGGTCTGGAGCCAATACGTTGACGAAGCGACTATCGGGTTTGACGCCTACGTCAGTGATGACGATGAATATAATGAACACACTCCTCTGAATATCGAAGACTGGGAAGTCGAATACTCAGATGAATTACATGGAATGTGGAACGCAGTACTGAATCTATTATATGATTCTCATATCGAACATTCGGGAAAGTTTTGTGACTTTGTTGAATTTTGTTATGTAGAACATGATGACATTGATGATGAAGGTGTTACATATAAGTATGAAGATGAGATTTATAACATATGGTTAAACATTCGACGTATAATCAACCAGAATGGTCTCCATGAGGAGATGATGCGGGGTGCTACATTGTATCACTTCCTCGATTTCATGGAAAAAAATATGCACCTATATTAAATGCTTCCCGATATCACGACACAGAAAGTTGCCATCCCCGCCGCTCTTTTTATCGCACTGAGCCCCGGTCTCCTTCTCAAGACCGATGGCTCAAAAATCGAATACATGACCAAAACTACGGACCAAATGTCGGTGTTCTTCCACGCACTTGTATTCTTTCTCGTCTACAGTCTAATCGCGAAAGCATTGGGTCTGGTCCTTACACAGACCGATCTTCTCGTAACCACAGGTCTCTTCATCGCACTAAGCCCTGGTATTCTCCTCACCCTACCCCCAGGGTCAGGGGGTGTCTACATGTCCGGACAGACCAGTATCGAGTCTATGATGACGCATACCGTAGTGTTTGCCGTCATATTTGCGCTTTTACGACGTCAATTTCCTCAATTCTATTAAGTAAGAAGATGAAGTATCTCGTGTTAGGACCAGCGTCTATGGGGATATTTTCACTCGTGGGGTGTTTGAAAGCACGAGAATCTTCACTCGCAGATGTGAAGGAAATCTCGGGGTCATCCGCTGGTGCGATATTAGCACTTTTCTTAGCTGTAGGGATGTCGGTAGATGAAATCATGAAAGTGTGTCTCGATCTAAATGTTCCGAGCTATGTGAAGATACGATTGGGGTCATTTTTTACTAAATTCGGTTTTGTATCGATGGACCCAATACGTAAAAAATTGGTAAAAATTTGTGGATCTGACCCAACGTTCGCGGAAATAAATATGAAAGTGTACATATCAGCGTACTGTTTAAATACATCAGAAACTGTATATTTCTCAAAGGATACACACCCAGATATGAAAATCATAGACGCAGTCTGTATGAGTATGGCGGTACCGTTTATTTTTTCATGTGGAAAATACAATGGATTCATGTTCGTAGATGGGGCAACAAAAGAGGAATACCCACTCACACCGTTTATGGATAAAAAGCCACATGAAATTACATGTATACAAGTTAAAATTGCTAAAGTATTTCACGAAAGTATAGATACACCAAAAAAATTTGTAGATATTCTCGTTCGTTCAGCACTTTCCAACAGGGTAACGTATGATATACCAATTGAATTAGTGAACATAAATGTTGGTCAGACAGATGTATTCAATTTCAACATGTCATACGAAGAAAAGGTAAAATTATATAATTTAGGATACTCAACTCGATAATACTTTTTTTGTTAGTTTAATATAAATGACTGAAGCGTGCGATCCAGACGCTGACATAGAAACCCTCAGAAAGATGATAAAAATTAAAACTGGGGAAGATATTAAACTCACAAGGAGACAGATGTGCGAGGCGTATGATAACATACACGCCAGTAAATTACCTCTACCACCCCTCGTGATGACTTCTGATCGAACATATTTGCTCGATAGAGCATCTCCTTTGAAACATACGGATTATGAACGCCTTTTCGATTCTTCAACCAAGCGGGTTGAACTGAAACGAATTGCACGTAAAGTTGGTCTCACATCTCAAATTGAGCAGATGACCAAAAAACAGTTGGTTGAAGCCATTGGTAAACGCCTCAGGTATTTGAAAATTCACGAGCCAGTGAAAATCTCATCTAAGCGTCTCTCTATAAAAAAGGAAGAACCCGATACTACCACCAACAACACAGCAGTGAACATGAACACGAACAGTTCTAACAACACAGCAGTGAACACGAACACGAACAACACAGCAGTGAACATGAACACGAACACGAACACGAACAACACAGCAGTGAACCTGAACAACACAGCAGTGAACGTGAACCGTTACAATAACACAGCAGTGAACTCGAACCGTTACAACAACACGGCAGTTAACTCGAACACGAATTCTGAGACGATAAACGTTTCTGGTAATAAACAAGGTGTAAAACTACAAGCTAATATTTTCGGTGGACCTCCCACTCTAGTTTTCCCCAACCGACTCTCGTTCAAGCCGTCGATTGTTGCTTCTAAGACCAACTCCGGAAATCAAACAACTGTGGGTACAGGTACCAACTCTAGAACTCAAGCGAGTTTTAACAGGATCATCATTCCAACTAAAAATAAGCAGAACCCTGCTTTCTTGACTGCGACCACTTCTACTGGTACCAACGCGGGTCCTCCTCCACAACAAGCCAGCCTTGGAGGCGTTTTCAAGAAGAAGCCAGGGTTTTTGAATACCTCACAACAAACCAATCTTGGTGGTGTTTTCAAGAAGAAACCAGGGTTTTTGAATAAGAAGGAAGAAACAACACAGAATGCTTCTGTGGGAGGTGGTGGACCCCCAAAACCCGGTATGTTCAATTGGATGAAAGGTAAGGGTACCACCCCCAAAACAGCTAACACTGGAACTGGTAGCAACAACACACCCAAAAAACCCGGTATGTTCAATTGGATGACGGGTAAGGGTAAGAAATCAGTTAACACGGCTACTGCTACTGCTACTACTAATTCAGTTAACGCGGCTACTGCTACTGCTACTACTAATTCAGTTAACGCGGCTACTGGTACCAACGTCAAACAACCCAGTATATTTAACGCCCTAACTGGTGGTGGTAACAACACGAAAACGGCTAACACTGGAACTGGTACCAACAACACGAACGTCAACCAGCCCAGTATATTTAACGCCCTAACTGGTGGTGGTGATAACAAGCCGAAAACGGCTAACACTGGAACTGGTACCAACAACACGAACGTCAACCAGCCCAGTATATTTAACGCCCTAACTGGTGGTGGCAACAAGCCTAAAACGGCTAATAGTGATGTTAACTATGTAGCCAATAAAATTATGAATGAAGTCAATAGAGATGTCCGATACCAATTAAGAAACAAGGGTGATGATGCTATTTTGAAAAGTGTCTCTGATGATATACTTGATCAGCTGTTGAAAAAGGATGTCACGAATTCTATTAACAGAGTGAACCGAGTGAATGTTGCGAACCGAGTGAATGTTGCGAACCGAGTGAATGTTGCGAACCGGGTGAACGTTGCGAACCGAGTGAATGTTGCGAACGTTCGTACCAGTGTAGCTAACGATATCATGAATCAGTTGATAAAGAAAGACATCACCCCATCTATAAATAAACGTGCAGGTTACGTTCGTAAGATAGATGTTAAATCTAAAATCAATGGTGTGAACAACAAGAAAGAAATTGATTTCGTAGCGAATAAGATTTTCAGTCAACTCACAAAGGATCTCAAAACAACTATCAACGTCAGTGCCCCCATGACTAATAATAAATTTGTTGCGCGACCCAAAAATGTTTCGAACAACAAGAAAGAAATTGATTTCGTAGCGAATAAGATTTTCAATCAACTCACGAAGGATCTCAAAACAACTATCAACGTTCGTGTCCCCAATACTATTAGGAAAGTTGGGAAGCCCAACAACAATGTAAAGATGGTGAACAACCCCTTGTTTGAGAACGCGTCCAACAACAATGTAAAGATGGTGAACAACCCCCTGTTTGAGAACGCGTCCAACAACACATTTAAACTCAATAATGAAATTACAGTCACACCCAACACTACCAATAACATTAGGAAGAGTGTAAATGACATTCCCGAAGAAGTTGAGCGCCAAGATGATGAGGTTCGTAACATGGTCACGAAACTTAACTCGGAGAGGAATAGGATCAAGAATAAAGTTACGAAGGAATTGAATCTTAGACCAGATAACAATGGTGTTTTCAGTGAGAGACGTGGCTTGGACAAGGGTAGGATAGGTCAGTGGGCGAAAAAATTGAGAGAAGCTGATACGATCGAGGAATTGAAGAACATTGAACAAAAAATGAACCAAAAGACGGAACTCCGCAAGAATATCGAAAATAGGTATACGAAGTTGGGTCTCACGAAAGTTGAGAAGATGGACCATCGTAGAAAAGTAGTTAAATTCGAGAACAATGTGGATGCACGACGCAAACTCGTAGAAATTCAGGTGAAAAATAAGACCAATAACAATAACAATAACACAAAATCTGTAGTATCTAACTACAACTCAAACGCGAATGCAAATTCGAATGAATCCAAGAAGATGAAATATGGCTCCCGTGAGAATTTTATAAATGCTAAAAAGGTTGAACTCCGAGAATTGAACAAGAACACAAGTACAAACTTCAGTAGAAATATAAACCGCATGGAAAATCGAACAAACGTCGCAAAACTTCGTGGGAGAATCGAAGGAGCTGTTCGTAGAAATGAATCCTTGAAAAAGGTTCCACCCAGAAATCAGAAGTTCATTCAAACGGGTATATCCGCCCAGGCTTCAGTTAAAGCGAATGCGAGGCGAGCAGAACTCATGGCTCGTAAAGCTGCGAAGAAGAAGCCACCCACGAAGGTCGAGCCTGTGAAGGTCGAGCCTGTGAAGGTCGAGCCCGTGAAGGTCGAGCCCGTGAAGGTCGAGCCCGTGATGACCAACATAGAGCGAATCAAAAGGGCTGGTGCGGTTTCTGAGGCGAGGCGTGCGGCGAAGGCTGAATTACGGAAGAAAAATAGGCAAGTTGCCAAATCTACCGGACAAGGTGTCAAAGCTACACAAAAAAAGCAACAAATAAAGCGTAAGTAAACTCAAAAATATCTAAAAATGCATCTAAAAATGATTCACATTGACGACGACTGCACCGTGATTACCGACATGCCTCTCAGCGACGAGGTTGCCGATTTTATTAGTACTGGTCTTCATAGAGACATGTCGAACGAGGATGTAGAGGGGTGGTGTGATACAAATTTGGATGAACTCGTGAATATTTATGAGAAGTACAAAGGTACGTACTTGTCATATGGATTAGCGGAGATGACTCTCTTTTTTTCACAGACAGTCTATGAGAGAGACAATGTACACGAAATGATTAGCGACTTTGTAACCTTTCAGTAATTATAATTTAAAGATATAAAGTACCTTTAAGCTAATGAATACATGCGACGTGTGTTGTGAAAAGATAAATAAGATACACCACAAAAAAGTCGAATGCCCCTTTTGTGATTTAGTGAGTTGTCGATCATGTTCACAAAAGTATCTTCTCTCAACGTTTGAAGACCCCCATTGTATGGGGTGTAAAACGTTATGGAATCGTGAATACATCGATTCATTTTGTACGAAGTATTTTAGAAATACTGAACTTAGACGACACCGTGAAAATATACTGTTCGAACGGGAAAGGGCGCTCATGCCTCAGACACAAGTTGAAGTTGAGAGGATACTCGAGATAAGAAGACTTAGACATGAAGCCACGGAACTTCGTCAGACTTTAATCGATATTTACCAGACACATAGGATGTCCTATCCGATTACAGAAGATGTACTCATACAATACCCAGGAATAATAGCATTACATCGCGAGTTGGAAGCAGTATATGTTAAAGTCGAAGAATTGAGGAATCTTGGTGAATTAAATGTGAATGGTCAAATAAAATTTACGCGTAAGTGTCCAATTGAGGAATGTAAAGGATTCCTAAACGAAGAGTATTTTTGTGGTTTGTGTCGTAATAACTTTTGTAAAGATTGTTTAGAACCTATCGGAGATGACCACGCATGTGACCCACGAGTTGTAAAGACGATGAAATTGTTAAATCGAGATAGCAAGTCGTGTCCCAAATGTGGAACGGTCATATACAAATCCAGTGGGTGTTCACAAATGTGGTGTATCAACTGTCACACAGCGTTCGATTGGAGATCTGGTGAAATCGCGACTGGGCGTATACACAATCCACATTTTATCGAATTTAAGAGGAAAGGGGGTGCGAGTAGGGAACATGGAGATATTCCGTGTGGTGGTATTCCCACATACAGGGAACTGCGTCAAGCCGAGGCATCCGACGAATTACTTAATCTATCAACCTATATCTTTTATGCGGATAGGGAGAATGCGTACATTGACTTGGAACCCGTTCATAACTTACATACCCGTGTCGCGTATATGCTGAATCAACTCGACGAAAAGACGTTTAAAACATTTTTACAGAGACAGGAGAAATTTAAGGATAAGATGAGGGATATGTCACATATATTTGAAATGCTTACACACACAGGTGGAGATCTCCTCCGTCAATTTGTACTCGAACCATCACGACAACTGGAAATCGTAGACTTGTTATCAAAATTGTTGACGTATGGGAATGAAATTTTTGAAACAATACGAAAAAGATATAATTGTGTATTACCAAAAAATTTATATTTCTAAATACTATGATGAATGATAGTTTGGTTATACTCATATTGGCTCTTGTAATTATGTATATGTTACCGAGATATCCAGAACCAACGTTGATTGAGAATTTTCTAACCGAAGAGGAACGAAGACATATCATACAAAAAGCTTCGGGGAAACTGGAACCATCAACCATCTCAGCAGACAAGACGATAGACACGAGTTTTCGCAAGAGTGATACAGCATGGTTGGGTAGAGAAGATACAATTATAGATACCGTGATGAGAAAATGTCTGAAATACACAGACAGACCTATAGACAACTACGAGAAACTCCAGGTTGTTAGATACAAAGCTGGTGGATATTACAAACCCCACCAAGATTCGTTCGCGAATGAGGAGAACATGCGAATGTATACATTCATACTCGCATTGAATGATGGATACAGTGGTGGTGAAACTGTATTCCCAAACATAAAAAAATCGTATACACTCAAGGCTGGTGATGCGTTATTTTTTGATACGTTAGATAACTACAATCTCATTACATCCAAAGCTTTACATGGTGGTAAACCTGTAAAGTCGGGGGATAAATGGATTTGTAATTTATGGGTAAGGAAATACCCGTATCCAAACGGACTTCCGTCTCATTGATCTACGGCGACGATTACTCTTTTTGGGTTTTTTGGTTGGTGGAGATATCCTTGAAGCTAATTTTTTAATAAAATAAAGTTCGTATGTAAATTTTTCGAAGCGTTCATCATCTTCAGAAAATTCTATATTCTTTTTGTAAATTATATTCCAAAGTTTTTTATATTTTACATCCGGAATCATCAAACATTTATAATACTTTGTGACAAATTCAAAAAGTTGTAGTGCATATGCTACCTTTTTATTCTCATCTTGTTCATCCTCAAATTGTATGCGAGAATCAATTATCTTATCAGTCATCTCACACACCGTGAATAGATCAAGATACGTAAATTTAGAACACGTGAAACAAGAAACACCACCGTCATTGAATTGTTTTAAAATACAATCATCACAAAACGCGTGGTCACACGATAACTTGGTTCTATAGTACATTGGTTTGTCACAAGCCCCACACTCTTCATTCACGACATGTTTATGATCCGCACACAATCGAGTATCGTCTATGACATATTTTTTACAGGGATAATTATCAGGTCCACAAGCGATGCATAACATCCTTAAATATATTTATATTACAAAACTTTAATATACATGTCATCATATTTGGAATTACCAACTTACACATATGAAAAAATGACGATGGATGAAAAACGGTTGTTCAGAAGGGATTTTGAAAAACCAGTTGTTATACGAGGATTGTACGAGCCAGAAGCGAAAAAGATGACCATGGAAAAAATCATTTCCATGTTTGATGATGTCCGGTTACCCATAGAAGTGTACAAAACAGAAAATACACACACCTGTTCCGCGAGTGTAAAAGAATATACGATGGAAAAACTGTTTAAACACTGGAAAACAAATAAGTCACCATTATTATATTGCGCAGAAGTTGATTTATTCGAACAGGATGTTTCAGAAAAATTGTTGAAATCCTTACATAACCCAAAAACAGAACAGAAGGTAATTGATGAATTGTTATTATATTTAGGTAAAAATCATAAAACTGGTTTACATTTACATGTCAATAATGATTTTATACTAAATCAATTATTTGGGAGTAAAACAGTTTACATCTTCGGTAATTATGACAATCCAAACATTCGTAAAAATTCATTCTTTAAATTCAGTAGTTCCAATTTTGCTGTAGGTGATTTTTTTGAAATGGATCACAGCAAAATGAAAATTTATAAAACGATATTATATCCGGGTGATAGTCTCACTATCCCACCGTGGTGCTGGCATGCTACACACGGACACGGAATTAACATGTCCATCACCGAGACCTTTTTAAGACGAGATGATTCTTATATATGGAAAAACCCAAATTTACTACTTGAATATTTTTTCGAGGGGGGACCACAAAGTTTGATAAACGTATTCGTGGTTATTTTCATTTTATTTTTCGTTTTAAGGTGTAATAGTACACCCACTTAAAACTTGAATACCATATCAAAGTATGAAATGCTCCGCAACTTTTTCTGAAAACAGTCTCTACAAGATAAAGGTGGCAAAAACTCGACGGAATGTTCTTGAGAGTATGTACCAACGACCGAGTATTGTGGAGGTGCGCCCAATCAAGGAAAATCTGAGACTTCGTTTACGTTTCACAGAAGCGATAAAAGAAGCACAGGAACTGTGTAAACTGGATAAGGATTCATCGGAATGTCATTGGGCTTGGTATGAGGTGGATGAGTTGGAGGATTCTATGCTACGTCTATATCCCGATAGATGGTGACATTTGGTGGTTCATCGTCGTACCCATAATACTGAATCGATATCCCGAATAGATCTACCATTTCAGGGTTGACGTCTTCATTCATATATCTTTTCCAGTTTTGTAGAGTTGTGTAGAAATATTCATTACCTTCCTCTGAAAATGCACCTATGCGCATGAATGGTCTACTACGTAACTTTCTCATATATTCATGAACAGCTTCGGGTAATGGTGTTGCTCTATTATAGACTGATTTTAAGATGTCAATAATGTAATATCCGTGTGAATCACAAATAATATTGACTTGCATATTGGGAAAACCCTTGATATACGCATTAAAATCTGAATTACTGGGGAGGGTGGTAAATATCGGTGTATTTTCACATATAGTCCATTCATGATACCCAATCCCTGGGTGTGTATGATATGATATTTCAGAATACCATACTCGTTCAATTTCAGGAGATTCGACAGTGTTTCGTTTTTTTGATGTAACCCGTGTTGGTGTACTAAAATTAAAATTAGTATATTCGATACCACCTGCATATTCCCATCGCTTGATAGAAGATACCTTACTTATCTCTTTCAAATTGTGGACAACTTCACGAGACAATTTCAATCGTTGTCTTCTTAACATCACATTTGGACGTACGACGCCTAATCTCATTGATACCCTTATATATACTGAGAGTTTATAGGGATTCGTTTTTAACTATGAGAAATTCATTATGTTATTTTTATCTAAAAGAGTGATCTCACCAAGTTCACTCCAAGTGTAATATTTAATAGATATTCCAAATTGTTTACGCATGATAGGATCTATGTACTTATTTATAGTACGTTTCCAGATGGGTGAGGTAGTTTGGAAAAAAGGGATACTACTCCATGTCACTGCGACTCTCTCGAATTCTTTAGAACGTATGAGACTCTCGAATGTTTCGATCACCTCACCCGCGTTAGGTTTGTTCATATTCGTTTCGATGAGGTCTATGATATAGTATCCCTGTTTTTCGAGGATAATATTTGCCTGTACACTCGGATACGTGTTTATATACAATTTCAAATCGGGTCCACTCGGATACGTAAAAAGTGGTCCCATATCCTTTGGAGCTGGGTGACTATGATACGTGATATACTGGGTCACATCTTCCTGTGTGAAAGTTACACCACCCAATTTTTGATTTGTATGGGCGGTTGGTGTACCAAACCTCGCGTAATTTCGTATATTATTTACAGTGAAAGGTATCGAACCTGCATACTCGACCCGTTCATCCAACGTTTTTTTGTAAATCTGTTGTAAATTTCCGATTAGTTTCCGACTTAACCGAACCGATAAGTACCGATTGTTCATACTGGTTACCGTACCAAGATTAAAAAAATTACGTGGTATATTGACCCGTTTAAATGCACGAGAAAGTTGATTAATCATACTTTCCCTTCTACGTTTATTCAACAGTAACTCTTTGGTTCTTTTCTGTCTACGCACAGCTTCCGCGCGTTGTTTTTCCGTCGGTTGGGTGGCTATATTTTTTATAGACTTCCTATCATTTACCATCTTATAGTAGATAAAGAAGAAAAATTAGTTGGATCTAATGATAGAAGACCTGGCTCGAGAGATATATTCTCAACTGGGACCTGGGTACAGTGAGAGAGTATATCATACTGCTATGGAAGTTTTACTACGTGAGAAGGGGGTTCCTTACGAATCTGAAAGAATCATTCCGATTCCGTTCAAGGGGCATGTGATTGGTAATTTAAGGGCGGATATCATTATTAATAACGAGACTGTTTTAGAGTTTAAGACGATCAAGACCCTGAATGACGCGGCGGAGTTGCAGGGTAATAACTATCTTCGTCTGACAGGTCTAAAGACGGCGTATCTGGTGAATTACCCACCTCATCCTGGTCGGGAGGTTGAGGTTCGGAAGATTCATATAGGGTGAGAAGAGATGGTTCATCGTATCATTTAACTGTACACTTGAGCGCAAAAAATATAATCCAAGCCATGAGAACGTCAATGCTATAATGCGCTCTCGTGGAAATGGTCACGAGAGATGAAATGATTGGGTACACGGGGAATAATCCATTGTTTAAAAAGTAAGATGTCACGATATTGAATGTCGTGTGTCCCGAGAACATGTAATCGTTACAGTTCGAGAGTGGGTTATTCTGACTACATGGTTTACTTTTCGCTCTTGGAAATTGAGTCACCATATTTGAGAGCGCCCGCATGAAATACATGATGGTCAGAAATGATATGTATTTCTTTTGATTTATATTTTTCCAGTTGAGTACCAAGAAAATGAAAGGTACGATTAATGTGATGTCGTGTAATATCTCATGTTTACTCAAATCTGGTAAGATGTCGAAACCAACATCTCGTATCTGACCCCCAAACCCTTCACCTCGTGGTTTTGATATTAATCTTCCGACGAGCGTATTCAATAAAAGCGCGATTACGAGAAGTATCCACATTATTAATACTCGATATTTTAATGTATACAGGTGTTCCACCACTTGGTGGTTTTCTACAGAAATTCTTACACGTACAACAATCTCGGGGATTCATGAGTTGTCTCTTATTCACGTAACACCTGTAAGGTAAGTAAATGTCATTTTTGAGAATCCTAATAATTCGGTCGATAAGAATCATCTTATATTAGTTTCTCTTTCACCCAATCTCTATCCTGTTTAAAAATTTTGGAAAGGTTACGGTCTTTGTTCTTGAAGAGTATCATGAGTGCGTTTAGACGGCGAAACAGGCTGAGGGGGGGTTCGCCTGATCGAATAACACGCATCAATGCGCGGTGACGCGCCAATACACTCTTGTCCTTTACGTCTTCGTATCCATGCTCACTGAGATACTTGGAATTGCTCATAACCATGTACACGAGAGCCATTTATCATATCCGTATATTATTTTGAGTCCCTACAAATTGGACATATATCAAAATTATTGAAACATTTTGGACACGCAAAGTGTGAACATTTACGCATTTTGACGCACTCTGTCTCTTGGATACATATTTGACACTTATCACGTTTAAATTCCAAGGATTTGTTACTAAATCTCCAAAAACACCTACTACAGACTAATAACCCCTGTCGCATCATCTTACGACATACAGGAAAATTCGGACATTCTTCGATCGACATTTAATTATACTGTCGGAATAAATTCCCACTTAAGTTTTTCACAAATCTTTTTCCATATCATATCTTGTTGATATAACTTTTCCTTGGATTTCAAAAGTGGGAAGTATTGGAGATATTGATCTTCACTCAGGAGTTCACAGAATTTGTAGAGGACATAGGAATAGCTGAGGAAATTCTTCCTCTCTGTTGGACAGTTGTCGTCGAATGGTTTCTGAATATCCTTGAACATTATGCGAAGACACTCTTCGAGTTCTTGTGGCATGTTTGGAGGTTTGATGCCGTTTAGGATGTTGGTTATGTAGGGTACGTGTTCGTAATACTTGTTGAGTCGTAGCTTTTTCAGTAGACTTCTAATTTTTATGTGTGTGATGTCTTCGAGCTTTTTAATTTTCATCTTTCGGAGTTCCGCTCTCAATTGATCCATCACTTCAATTGGTATCGTGGTGGTCTCTTGTGCTTGAAACTGTGAGAGCCATTCATTGAAATGGTTTTCTCGTTTGTATGAATAGTTGATGATCTTTTCGGATGTTTCTTGTTCTTCTCTGTAGGTGAGTTCTTGATTTATGTGTGCGGCGACAACCAGACCACATCCATCACATATCAAGTCACTCGTGTCTTGGACATGAACGATATTACTATCTAGACATGTCTTACATATATCGAGTGTTCGCTCGGGGTGTCTGTATATGTTTTGTTTTTCTACGTCTATGAGATAATCTGTAAATATATCCTTTCGAGCCAACCCAACAGTCTCCTTCACATTGAACACATTATCTGTATGTATTTTGTCGTCTGTCTGACTCAGATGGCGTTCTATGAAAGGCATACACTTAATAATGTATTGAGACATCTCAGATTCATATTTAGATTTATTATGTGGTTCTCGACTAATAAGGTCTGACCATTCTTCTATTTTATTATTATATCTACTTAAAAAGTTACCTTCCATTCTTTATATAATGTTCTTTAAACTTTTAAGTAATGTTTATCTTTTATATAAAAAACTTACCACACCAAGGGATTATCAAATCATTTCCGAAAAAATGGAGTACAAGATAAATTATGATTTGAAGTATCACCTCGAAGATGATTTCTGGAAAAGGGAAAGTAAGGACTGGGATGGTATACTCGAAGATTTTTACGTTGTTCCGACGGGTTATGATTTTAGAACCACCACCATCCCAGAAAATATTGAAAAAATTATATTAAGAATCAAATATTACTTCAACGATAAAGTATACTCTGTAATATCAAATGATCATACATTCACGATCGACAGTAAAAATGAAGAATCATCAATGAAGTTTGTTATCCCATTGAGTAGTGTCTGGATAGTCGATCATGATGATAAACCGATTAGAAACATTACTGAAAAGGTGAGAAGGTATTCTGGTCCAAGGTGTGATTTTCATCAACAAAAGGTTCCACTCAGGGATTTTCTGTATTATGAGCCGGAATATCTCAAGACGAGATTTCCAAAGATTGTGATGAAGAATGCTATAGGTATGAAAAAGACGGTGTCGACTTTAGAAGGATACACTACGGATCTTCAGATACCTTAGTAGCCAGATAAAATTTAAGCTCACCTAAATTAGCGACGTTGTATTTTAAAATTAAAAACCGGTTACCATTTTCTTGTATAATTTGCACAGACGCACACATACTCGTCGCCTTTGTAAAGATATTCAGGTACTTCAAACTATATAACCCTGTATAATTGGGACTATGTTCAGGGCATTCGATAGATGTTTCCTGATTTGCGAAATCACCTTCACATTTCAAATGAATCATATTCCCCTCCCGTCTAATTTCAATTTCCGAACCCAAATTGGACATGTCGCGACAGAGTCTCTGGAAATCTGCGGATGGTAAGGTTGTGATAGTGGACATCTCAATATCTGGTACTTCGATATGATTCTCGTTGATATCCAGTAGTTTAAGTTGAAACTTGGTACTCGTCTTCTTACTTTCACTCGTGATTTCGATGTTCATGAACTCCTTAGAATTGATTTCAATCTTAATCACGTCGTTATTCGTGATTGTTTTCATAATCTTGAAGGTATTCGATATGTTTATACCAGCGATGATCTCTTCTTGATCACACTCGTATTCTTCGAAGTTATCAGCCGCCAGGAAAAGGTCGATGAGAGAGGTTCTCGCTGTATCCAATGTGACTACATACATCCCCTGTGGTCTGAAATATATGTTCACATCGTTCAAGATATCCTTTAGAACCTCAAATATTGATTTGAATGCGGTAGCCTGTATCGAAACTAATTTCATATCTATTGAGATAAAATCGACTTACATCTTTAAATCCTTATACACTTCACCCTTAGCCACATCCCTGTTAATCTTATCCTCGAGTTCCTTTGTCATCGCGGGCTGGAGCGACTGACCGTAATTATCTAAATAAAAGAGACCTGAATCTTTATCACTTCCATCCAATGCCGACATCGAGCATATTGCGCTACCAAACCCCTCGTGTTCAATATCCTTTTTGGGTAAGAGCGACTCTAACCAGTTTTTTATTTCGTTCCCCACGAGAATCTTTCCGTTTTTGGTCAGCATGGTCGGTACACGGTTGATCTTACTGGCGTATTCTCCCGGTATACCTTGTGTGTTGACGTTATGGTAATGTACAAGCTGTTTCAATTGTTTGTTATCGTTAATGTATTGAACTAAATCCATGGAGTGTTTACATCTCGGACTGTAAATCAACAGTGACATCTAATATGTATAGGGTATTTTGTAAAAAAAAATTAACGCATTATAGTAAAAGATGGATACACTTAAGATTGCGATCGGGGCTATACTTGTCGCGATTCTCCTGGTGATGTTCAGGCGTGAGACATATTCCGAATCATTTGGATTTTCAGGGTATAAGAAACCAGTCAACTACATAAAACTCGATGACCCCAGACCAGACTATTCTGGGTATTCGCTTGTAGAGAGTAATGTCGATCATGACATGATGGAGAAGTTCGCGATGGAAACGAACAAGGAGTTGCTCAAACGCCTTGGGTTTTCTGTGTACATAATAGAGACACAGTCGGTCAAGACGTACGAGGGTGGTCCAGACAGGATGTATGAATGTGTGTTTATGGTCGTGAAGAATGATGGATTCTCGTTTGGTTTCACAGTGGTCGCGTCGTTCATTGAAAAAGATGGGAAGATTCGTATACGATCTCTCCGATCCCAGCCTCTCCGTGATCAGGCACCCGATGATATCAGTATATACACGAAAGATTCTATCGGTAAAGAATTTGTCAACTATAAGCTCATCAAGGAGAGTGCTATGCCAAATATCGATGGGTTAGAATCCACAAAAAATAAATTAAGTTAATTGTAATGATCAGCATCAATGACATCATAAAAATTGATGATAAGAAGAAAAGGATAAAAAAAGAAATTTATACAAAAATTTACGAACAGTTTTCATCGAAGATTAGAAAATCTGTAGAACTCAATCACAAACAGGTGTTTCTCACAGTACCTATATTTCTCGTTGGTTATCCAGTGTATGACCGGGGTGCTGCGGCTAAATATGTCATGAGACAGTTCCAGAATGGTGGTTTTGACGTTCAGTTATTGAGTGAATTTGATATATACATATCTTGGAATACCTCAAAAAAGAAAAGAGAATCACACAAAGAAGTTGAAGATGATGCCGATTTCCCAAATCTAATGAATCTCAAGAAGATAGCCAACCAGTACAGGCGAAATGGTGCGTAGTAAATTTTTAATTTAAAACCCAATTAATCATAAATGGATAATTTGAATATACTAGTCGAGGCGAAGAAGGAATACCTCGGGCAGATGTGTATGATTATGTGTCCACCTATGATTGACGTTTTTAATGATATGTACGATGAAGCGACTAAACTTTCCAAGGGGCGGAAAGTTTTGATAATGTTTCAGAAATTACTCAAGGAAGTTCCCAATTGGTCGAACGCCATGTCTAAACAACACTCGGATAATATCGCGAATAGGTGTGCTTGGTTCAATGATCTCTTGGCTGCTGTTTTCGTCGCGTGTACGAAAATTCTTTCCGCGGTTCGACTCAGGGCTGATAACAAGAAGATTTCTCTCAAACTCCCTACGAACGAGGTTTTCATCCAAACGTGTTATAACAATATCGCGAAGGATCTCTACCGGGACCCGTACATTTTCCATGAGGAACAGAGCGTTTACAACCGAGACGAGAAACTGAACATTCGTTTATGTCTATGCATCGAGAATTCCGTAAAGGAACTCATCCCCGTTCAGCAGATTTTGCAGACATACATGTCCCAGGAATCCAGGGACATCGATCTTGATGGTGAAGTGCATGATAGCGAAGACCCTGATATCTTCGATGAACCCGAGCCAATGATGGAACCCGAACCAATGATGGAACCTGAGCCAATGATGGAACCCGAACCACAGATGGAACCAGGGTATCAGGAGTTTAAAACGATCCCGACTGTCCAGACACCCATGGAAGGGTACATGGAACCAGAACCAGAACCAGAACCTCAGCAGCAGCAGCAGCAGCAGCCGCAGCCGCAGCCCGAAGATGATGATGTGCTATTCGGTGACGCACCAGAGACTCGTACAAAAAAAGTTGGCTATTATTAAATGGAACTCTCTGATTATTTACGTGACCCAGTCTACGCCGCTCTCATAGCGGGTGCTACGACAGCCGGGTATATTCATCTCAAGGCATATTTAAACAACGAAGGAAAATTGGAATTAAATCAGTACGTGAAGCCGGCGGTTCTCGTCGCTATTCTCGTCTACATGATCATACTCAATGGTCTTGGTAAAAAAGAGACCATTTCTAACGAACCTTTCTAAACTTAAAGATTACATGTATTTAATAAGAAAATGGCGTCCGTCTCTGCGTTTAACGATATGATGGGACAATTTCTTGTGGAATTGCACAAGTCCTTTCCAGATGAAAAGAGTATCAAAAAGATGTTAACATCGTATGATCTTATTAGAACAGCTTCACCCAAGCTCGTCGTCGATGGTTTCATGAGCAGTGTTTCCCCCCACGCCGATATGATTTCCGCGAAGGATGAAAATTTCATTCTCGTTCACTCCCCCGATATTGAATTTCTCAATGAGCTCGATCTCGTCGGTTTGTGGATGCGCATGAATGAAGGCACCAAGGCTGCCGTGTGGCAGTATCTCCAGACCCTGTACATCCTCGGTACGACTATTCAGTCAGTTCCAGAGGAAACACTCGGTATGATTGAAACTCTCGCGAAAGAGTGCGCTGATAAGATGCAAAACGGTGATGGTGAATTTAATCAGGATGCCCTCATGAAGATGATGTCTGGTTTAATGGGTGGTCTACCAAAAAAATAAACCTCGACTATATTAAATGAAAGTTTGGTTTGAAGATCCTGCACAACTTGTCAATACTAAAAAAATATTAGATTTCTGGCCTAATAGTAAACAAACACCAGAGGATAGAATTAATGCCGCCTCACGATTTGTTATTTATGCTTCTTGTGTATTATTCCTCATTCGTCGTGATCTCCGTATGTTCATTTTAGGTATGACTGTCTTATCGATCATCTTTGTGATGTATAAGATGAATGTCATCAAGGAACCGTATGGAGATGTACAGACCACATCAATGTGTCAGAAACCAACGATGGAGAATCCTCTCGGGAATGTATTAATGACGGATTACAGCGATGCCCCAAACAGGTTGGAAGCATGTTATTACGCATCCGAAAAAACACTCATGGATAAATTCAGTGGTGACCAGGTTTCATACGATTCGGGGCGTTCCCGTAGTACACTCCCCAAGTATCAACGTAATGCGTATGAACGACAGTTCGTGACGACCGCCGTGTCGAAGATTCCAGGGGACCAGACGGAGTTCGCGGAGTGGTTATACGGATCGAAGAATAAACCAATGTGTAAGAGTGATGCGAAAACATGCAGCCCCGACATGCGTGGTACCCAGTTAGAGGCATTTGGTGGTCTTCAGAGAAGTGGTGATAGACGTTAATGTGGATTAATATTCTTGTGTATTAATAAATGGCATATCAGCTTCAACCTGGTCTTTCTATTGTCGAAAATAAAGGCGCTCTCCCATCTGTGAGAGCGACAGATGAAGTGTTTGTTTACCCTCAGCCCAGTCACCTGAACTATGGTTCTCGCCCCAATACGATGTTGTACGGTACCGCCCCCTATATGGCGGGTAAAGGTGCCCCAGCGAGATTTATTGAAACGAGTGATCAGCTCAGACCACAATCTACATCTCGGTTCAACAAGACCATCGTTCAGACATATGAGCGTAATCTGTTCCCTCTCACCAACATGGAGTGCAAGACCCCTCTTCGCACCATGCGATACGAGCCGTCGAGTACCCGTGCTGAACTCCAAAACGGACTTTTCCAGAAAAGATACGTCAATAAAAATATCGTTAAGAAGTAAGAATGGCAGATCCTATTTCCATATTAGCTATAGCTGGTCTCATTTATGCCGGTCGGTCACTGAGCACAAAGTCTAAAACGGAGCTGTATACCCCCCCAGGGGTACAGGTAATCGCACCCGGACCCTCCCCTCCTCAACCAGACTTTAAGGAGAATGATTTCGTGTCCAGGGTAGCCGCCCCCGCGAAAAGAGAGATGGATAGTTTCGCGGATATTGGGCGTCAACAAAGGTCGGGTGGTCAAGAGCTTCTCGAAATGCGTGGTCGTATGTATGATCAGGGACGCATGAATAACCTCTCCCCCATCGAGAAACAGTTGGTGGGTCCAGGTCTCGGTGTCAGCGCCGATACACCAGCGGTGGGTGGTTTCCAACAGATGCTTAGAATTAACCCAATTAATGTGGGTGAATACAAACTCACTACTCTCCCAGGACGATCAGGTCCCGCCATGGACGTTACAGGTGGACGCTCGTCGAAAGTTGGAGAACTCACTCACAATAAACCAGATACGACAGCGTATCTTCCTTCTCGATTACCTGTTATGGCTGGTCGCGCTCAGGGAATGACCGGTGTTGTCCCCCGCAACGAACACGAGAAGACTAAGCGTACCACCAACCGATCCGAGACTGGTCTACGTGAGGATGGGTTGGGTTTCAACGGCGCCAAGCGTTTAGTCTCCGCGCAGACACTCGCCCAAGACCCAACTCGTTTCAAAGGTGATCGCAATGACGAACAGTACGCATACGCGAACCAGCCAGCCCCAGGTATTCACAGTTTCCATGGTGGGTACACGAATAATGTTGCTACCAAGATTACTGAGAAAACGAACGAGGAGCTCATGAAGTATGGTTTCCGACCCGAAGATCGTCGCGGTAAGCCCAATCGTATGGGTAACGCTGGTCGCATGAATGTCCGTGAGAGTGCCCTCAAGCAAGGTGGACAAATTACAACGGTTAGAAGTGATACCTCTCGAATCGATGGTCGTATGAACGCTGCGAATGGTGCCTGGACCCAACAATATCAGAACAACACATTCCATCAACTCAATCCTTACAAGGGTAATGAAAACCCCAACTCGAGAACGCTCGATATTGCGACGAAGCAGTTAAAGAACAATCCTCTCTCACATTCACTTTATGCTTAAATGAAAAAAATGGTCGATTGATGAAAAACAATCATTAAAATAGTATACCTCTATTTTAATGAAGGTCCATAACCTCAGCATAGATAGTAGTCAACACGGTGTGAATATAATCGCATCAAATTCGTATCAGGACGTTAACGGTTCGTACGTGATAGATGATTATTCAAACACATTCTCAAAACCAAATACTTATATAGTTCATCTGAAAAATCCAATCTATGACGTCTCTGAGATTAAACTCATTTCCGCCAGGATTCCTACACCACAACTCATGATATGCCCTACGAATAACACGTTCAGTGTGAACGGTACAAGCATCACGTTACCCGAAACAAACTATTCTAATGGACATGTTTTGGCTCAAGATCTTGAAACTCTTTTGGCACCTCCATCTTCAAATGTGAGTCTCGCCGTGTATGATGATGATACAAATTCGATTAGCTTTTCCAACGTGGGAACATCTAATGCATTCACGTTCGAATTTTTTGATGGAACAAATGGATTCTTACAAACGACATCTTCCTTAACGACACCACATCAACTCTTTGGATTTAGTTCTAATAATCAAACGTCGGCTGGTGGGATACTTAGATCAGGTGCGATCAATCTGAAGGGACCTAATTCTCTCATACTCAAACTCACAACGGGGTCTGATGAATTTACACAATCTGTGTATAGCTCAACACCCTTCTACACTGGACACATTCTCCTCGATGGATCCGACTTTATCAATATACATGGTACTGATGATCCACTCATACACCATTTCCACTCTGGATCTCAAAAAATCATAAAGGATTTGAAAATTGAATTCTTTTACATGAGTCATGGACGCCTCATTCCATACGATTTCAGAAATCAGGATCATGTTCTGAAATTTGAAATTAGGTGTTCCACTGATAAATTAGAGGGTTTACCCAAGGTTCCAATTACAACGGTGATTAAGAAGGATGATGTTGAAGTAATAAAGAAACCTGAGGCGAAGATTCTTTATAACCAGGATGTGTACATTTACATCGGTGTTATCATTTTCTTTGGAATTATGTTAATGCTCCTCACAAACCCTAAACCCTTACCACCACCACCCCAAGTTTAACGAGAGATCGCGTACACGGGCTGGGCAGGTTTGGACACACGGGTGGATACAGTGGAGATCGTCATGAAGACCGCAATCGAGAGGAGAGTGGTGAGCACCGCAGTGAGCGCGTACTGGGCACCACCGTTCTTGGGCACCTTAATGACCTGGTTGATGATGAAGCGAACGACATCCATCCAAGACATCGCAGCGGCGAAAGAGAAGCCGGCAACAATCGCATTCAGGGATTGCGTTTCGAGTTCCTGGGTAACCAGAGTGACAGTCTTAATAGCATCCTTCATTGTGAGTAATATAGTATACACCGCGAAAATTATTTATTCTGGTAATAATTCCTCCTTATCAATTTTTTTGTATTTTGTTTTCACCTTTTTTAAGAGTTGATCATCTCCTGATATTTCAGCACAAGAACTACTGTTACTCTCCGAATCATCATCACTGTACACATGTAGTTTTACTCCGGAATCTGAAAAGTTCCAACCATCAGGCTCCCATGTGTACATTACTATTAATAGTATTTTTTAACAACTCTTCTGTCGGGTTTTGAGGCACCCATTCTCCCCATTGATCGTACGCATCATTTATGTTAAGAAATTTGGGGTCTTCTCCTGAATAACGAACAAATTCTGGGCATTCCTCTTCTGATACCACATCTACCTCTTCGTCTGAGTCTTCATCATCTTCATAAATCTCGGGGAATAGGGTTCCAATTGAGAGACCGACTGTGTGCATCGCACAATATTTCATCGCATACTCTATATCCTCTGGTAGAAGAACGTCTCTCCCACAGGCTTTAGAATACTCGGCTGCGAGAATAGTCGCTCGCTCCATCACGGGTGTTAGAATGTTGGTCATCGTCTCGATATACTGTTCCATCATCGTGTCCATTTACTATTTCCTCACCAACATGAAGACTTAGGAGGAGTATATGAGTAAAATTGTACTAAATAAAACGGGACACTATATCAGAATGAATCTTCAGTTGAAGAAGTTCAAACCAGAAGGTATCGCTGATGATAAAGTATGTGTTTTCATTGGTAAGCGTAATACTGGTAAGTCGACCCTGGTGAAAGACATCATGTATCATAAGAAACATCTCCCAGCTGGGATTGTACTCTCAGGAACCGAGGAAGGAAATCACTTTTACTCTGATTTCATTCCCGACCTATTCATATATGGTGATTATGATAGGGATGCTATAGAGAGAGTGATGTCTCGACAGCGAAAATTGGTAGGTGACGGTCGAGAAAATTGTGGTGCGTTCATGCTTTTAGATGATTGTATGTACGATTCAAAGTTTCTCAAAGACACGTGTATTCGACAATGTTTCATGAATGGTCGACACTGGAAGATTTTCTTCATGCTGACCATGCAGTACGTGATGGATCTTCCACCAGCACTTAGAGCGAACGTCGATTATGTATTTATCCTCAGGGAAAATATCATTCAGAATAGAGAAAAGTTGTACAGGTCATTCTTTGGTATTTTTCCATCATTCGACATGTTTTGTAAGGTGATGGACGCGTGTACAGAAAACTACGAGTGTCTCGTATTAGACAACACGGTAAAGTCTAACAAGATCCAGGATTGTGTCTTCTGGTACAAGGCGACCGTTCGAAAGAATTTCAGGGTTGGGAGTTCACAACTGTGGCAGATGCATAAAAAGATGTACAACCCCAAACATCTCACACAAACAGATGAAGATGCTAAGAAGGCGACGAAGAAAACCGCACTCACGATCACGAAAAAGAAGTAAACTGCGTCACTTAACACTTCAAGAAAACATATGAATATATTAAATGGCTACCGATCAAGTAAACACCATGAATCTTTTTGACGACGGGGATGGGATGGTTCCTATTCAAGATAAACCATCGACAGCGTTTAAAACAATTGAAAAAAATATGAGTAAAGATAAAGACGCGATGGATTCTACACCTATAAATGATATTATGATGGAGCATTCCCCAATGATGGACGACCCCAGGGTACAGCCCCAAATGGTACAGCCTCAGCAGGGTGTGTATCCCACCCCTGCTCCCACCCAACAGATTGATACACTCCCTGAAAGCAAAAACCCTCTCAACTTGACCGATGATCAGCTCACTGCGCTCATCGTTGCCGTCGGCACAGCGATCGCCGTCAGCAAACCCATTCAGGATCGTCTTGCGACCTCTATCCCCAAGTTCCTTAACGAACAGGGGGGTAGAAGTGTTGTCGGTCTCGCGACCACCGGTGTGGTGGCTGCGATCATTTTCTACATCACTAAGACATATATTATCAAGGTTTAATTACTGTTGTACCATCATGTTGTTGTAAATCGAGTTATCTATACCGGAGAAGTAGATGACTAAAGCACCAACGGTGAAAGCACCGGCGAGAATAGCTGTTAACTCAAGACGCTTCTTTCGATCGCTCCTATGAAAATTCTTGACTGTATCCTTAGACCGCTTCCACAATTCGTTCACAGCGAACGTGATGATGAGCGCGAGGAGGGTAGCCATAGCAAAGAAGGATCGATCAACTGCGAGCTCAGGTTGTTCCCCCACGATATAACGAGCCGCGTTGGGGATGATAACAGTAAGGAAAACCAGGTTCGCGTAATAGTTATCAACGTGAACTGGAACTTGAGTAATGGCAAAGAAAACCAACCAATAAAAGAGAGCCAGCAACATTTGTGTTGTGGGAGTTTGCATTTATAGTATCACGAGATTATTATTTATCCTGAATATGCTGACCACAGAATTTAGTTCTCCCGGACATCCTTTTGTAAATCCCAATGGATTCACAAATACCTCTCAACTCTACAAAGTTTTTCCAAAAATTCTTAGAATGTGAAAACTCTGTGACTGTGCTATGTGCGAGTTCATGAATGAGAACGTGGAAAATCTTATTCGAATCACCGTCGAGACATATAGTTATGTCAGCACCCTTGTTGACATTGTATCCAACGGTTCCGTTCATTCGCTTCACACCTGTTATGGGGATGGGGTGGATAAGCATTTTGAATTTTTCATTTCCCGTCGATTTTATATGATCACGGAGAATTTGATACTTTTCCTTTACATCAACGAGTTCCTGTGGTTGTCGTATCATAAAGAGAATAACTAAATTAATCAAAAATAATATAACAAAAAGTTTCATCTATCATATACAAAGATAAATTTACTATACAACTCTGAGATTGGATTTCCACACAGTCCCTCCCAAAGTTGTAATCTAAACCCAAATTGTTCTAAATGCGTCACGAGTTGATCCTTATACGCCACAGGTTCAGATTTAGGTCCATCCGCGTAATAAGGTGTATCAGTCAGGTGTACAAACAACTTTTCACCAAAGTCCCCATTCCCATGGTCCTTCAACTTGAAAAAATTTCCCATATCATCGATGAGTGGTGTTTTAAATATAATCTTTTCTGAATCCGGAATGATACCCACAAGATAGGTCCCGTGTTTTACACGCTTCTTAATTTCCCTGAGAGAACTCATAAACAAATCTCTCGATGCGAATATATAGTGGAGTGAAAAGTTGAAACAGATGACATCAAACTTCCGATGGGGACACTGATGGATATCACCCTCATAGAAATTCACTCGCATGCGCATATTCTTTGCGCGCTCTCGAGCCTGCTCAAGTGCTGAGGGTTCGGGGTCACACATGTTAATATTCACACCACAATTGTGCCATTTCTGAAGATCTCCACCAAAACCACATCCAACATCGAGGATGTGTTGTCCCTCTCGAGCCACCGAGCGAATCAAAACCCTCTTCGCCTCGTTGTGATTCTTACGAATCTCTTCCATGTTCAGACATGTTTTTGTATTTTTAATACTGTTACTTAGGTTAAAGTTTATCAGTGTACATGTTGTAATGGAATATATCATCGGGGACTGTTTAGAAAAACTCAGTCTCGTAAAGGATGGTTCAATCGCCGTGATTTATCTCGACCCACCGTTCGACAGTGGTCGTGATTACACAATGTCCCATGATAACTCCACGGGGTTTACAGATACCTGGAAGGGTGGGGATTATAAAGACTTCATCGAGCAGGTCATAGACAAATGTATTCCAAAACTGAAGAAAGATGGGTCTCTCTTTTTTCATATCTCAGCTGAAAAGATGTTTACACCCGAACAGATTCTGAGGGAGAAGTTTAAATACGTTCAACCAATTTTTTGGAAAAAGTGTCGCTCCAAGAATAATGTGAAACATAAACTCGGAGCGACCATCGATATCATTTTTAGATGTAGCACATCAACTAAACCAAAGTTTAATCTCGTGTACCAATCGAGGGATGAGATGTACGTGAAGAATTCATTCAACAACAAAGATGATAGGGGAAACTATTCTTTGGGGCATCTCGCCACAGAGAATACAAAAAAGGGGTACATCTACACGTTTGAATTTGGAGATCGAGTGTATGACCCACCATCTGGGTGGCGAATTAAACAAGAAGAACTCGAGCGCCTTAGGGTGGATAACAGAATTCACACACCAAAGACAAAGAATTCGAAACTATACAAGAAGATTTATCTCCATGAGACTGAGGGAAAACCATGTACCGATCTATGGGACGATATTCACTCAATCAGCCAGGGTTCCGAGTTACGAACGTACCCCACCACGAAACCGATTAAACTCCTCGAACGAATCATCTCAATCTCCACAGATGAGGGGGATACCGTACTCGATCCCATGTGTGGATCGGGGACGACCGGAAAAGCAGCAAAAAACTTGAAACGATCTTGTATTCTTATTGATAAAAACGATAATACGGCTATAATTAGTACGCGCACCGAATAGAGTTCTTGAGCTGAGCCAAGAGCTTACGTGGTTGATCCTGTTGGATCTTCACACATATGGTGGAACCTCGTCCGAGTAGGGCGCGGACACCATTGTTCAAACATACACGCATGCGAAGGTTGGGTGTCCCCTCAATCTTCCCACTGGCGCACCCGTTTCGAACCATACACTCCCCCGGGTTCTTCCACATCTCGGTGAGTTCATCGCGGTGAAATAGGATCATCTCTCTCTTTTGTTTGAAGTTCAAAACAATCCACTCAGAATCGTGTCCGTCGAGGACGCGCTTGAGCATCGAACCTGTATCGAGGGTCTTTGAAATCGTGTGAAATAGTTTTTTGTACATACCCCGGACATCATTCTCATCATCTGGGTACTGTTTGTAGTACTGAATGATTGATTTGTGAAGAGCACCGAATTCGTCATCAACGAAAGACATGTTTTTCCAGTCAAATGACCCACTTTCAGATTCCTTGTTTTTTAATGATACCTTGACTCCTGTCGCGAGACACATGGCGTCAGGGTTTTGCTGCGTACCACCCATGTGAACGAGATGACCCAACTTTTCACGAATTGGTGCGAGTTTTGGGTTATGATTGATCATATAAATGGTGTAGTGTTCATTGGCTATACCATCGTGATGAGGAGTACCGTCGTTGAGAAACATGTTGACTTGTTTCTTCCTGTACTATTCGAACACTTAGGTATCTGAAAAGGCTTAAAGTTTATCCACCTAAAAAAGATATAATGTCTCTTGAAACTGACTACACCACCGTTCCCGGACAAGTCTTCGCGTGTATTTCCATTATTGGACCTGATTGTCCTCAGAAGACTGATAAATACGGTATCAAACTCCGTGGTGCTTTCTCCACACGCGATGAAGCTGCGAACCATGCGAAGCGTCTCCAGAAAGAGGATCCCACATTCGACATCTATGTTGTGGAGCAATACAAGTGGCTCCTGATCCCTCCTGATCCCAGCAAGATTGATGATGTTCATTACACGAACGAGAAGCTCGAGGAGATCATGGTCGGTTACAAGGAGAACCAGTCTCAGGCTGCTCGTATGTTCCAGGAGCGTAAGCAGGGTATGATAGATACAAAGGTTTCGTACAGTGCCGGTGACGAGAATTCCAAGTTTTACACCAAACCTGATGAGGCACCGATTTCTCACCCCGCTGAGGTTCTGGAGCGTCTCAAGAAGGAGAAGCCCGACTCCCCGATGGAGGACCTGGTCAAGGAGGCTGACGCCATCGTTGCCGCTGAGGTCGAGGCGCGCCAGAAACAGCGAGAGGTTGAGGCTAAACTCGAAGAGCCAACCGCGTAAATAATATTCACATATAGTAATAAATGATTTCCATACTCGTCGCAGTCATAATGACGGGTATGTTCTTTGTTTTGTTTTTTGGATCAAATCGGAATTCAAAAAACAAAATGGAAAAGAAAATAAGACCTGAAGCCAGTACTACATATGGCTTCGTCGAGGACACAGCTGATGCGTTCATCATACCCAGGTTTCCAACTCAGCTCATGAAAAGGGACACCAGTGGGAAAATGGTAAAGATTGCCGGTAAGACAAGGGATTTCGCACCATACTCAAGTATACCTGAGAATCACTGGCTGCATGGTTTTCCCCATAAAAAAACCAAGTAAAAACACGGCGAATGCTATGATCCAGGTAGACTTGTCGACATTCTTGAACAGATCGAATGACTCTTGAGGTTGGGGTTGGGGATGGGGTTGTTGATACATGGGCTGTTGCGGGTAATTCGATGCTTCGGATGGATGAAAATAATACTCCTCTTCTTTATTTTCATCATCTTTATGTTCATTAATGGTGGGGCTATATTCAATGGGGTTACCAATGTCTGTTTCCATTTTTTAATATATAACGTCTTTTTTTTAAGCGTCTTCTTCCTCACTTTCGCTTTCATCGTCTACCACAAAGTCCTTGAGATTTCCGTTTTCATCCGCATCTTCTTCTTCTTCGTCTTCATCAGTCGAAAAATCCTCCTCATCCTCCGTGTCGATTTCAGAATCAAAGTCGGTATCATGGTCATCGTCGCAGTAGTCATCCTCAAGAACATCTTCTACAGGCTTAAAAAATTCAGGTTTCTTTATATTCCTTCCTAAGCGGGTACGTGTGGTAACCATCTATAATGTAGATGGTATTATTGTTTAAGTAATTTTACGAGGTCACTGTCGATGAGCGTGTATGTTCTCGCCGTGTTTTTCTTTCCTTTACATTTGGGACACGCCTGTGTAATCTTATTCCCTTTTATCGTATAGGACATCACACAGTCTCCGTGTTCACCCTTGATTGATTCACAATACGTTGACGTGGTGAGAGCTATATAATTCGTCTTATTCTTCGAAATATCCACGACAGTCGTACCCTCTTGACCCACCATAAACTTCTGGATGAACGCCTGTACCCTGGGTTTAGCGTCACGCCGGTTAAACTGGGGTTTCTCTACACGCTTCGTTAATTCGGGACACTTCTGTAGCTCCTGCTTATCTGGATACAAATCGTTTAGGATAACGGATGAAAGTTTGTGTTTACGTCCACAGAAATCTTTACAAAAACCGTCTCGTCTACACTGGATCGTTTCACAGCGACAAAAACATTTCTGGGCGATGAACTGACCACTGATGATGAACCATATATGATTCGAACCATGCTCCCTTTTTAGGTTTTCACAGTATTTTGATGTAGTAGAGGCTAAATAGGTATTCTTGAATTTAAACAACTTCGTGATGTAAGACCCACCTTGACCTTCCAGGTTGGTCTGAACAAAACTCTCGAGTCTAGATTTAACACTATCATCCTGAACCTCATCTTTGATCTCATCCTTTGTGAACACCGCCCCATCCCGAATCGCCATAGAAGGTGTATCCACAAATGCGTTTTGTGGGGCATTCGTGCGAATCATAGACATTTTTAGGATTTCAATGTTAGGGGTTGAATCGATTCGAATGATCGTACTCAAGGGTTCTGTGGTGTACATAAACACTGGGAGGTACGATAATTGATCTATTTTACCACCCTCACATGTATCACACCCCCGACCCTCACATAGATCGTGTTTCGCCTTTTTGTACGACCACGGCATCCTGAAACCACTCCCTTTGGTTTTCCTGTGTAAATCACCGTAAACAGCTGCGTCGATGATTTCATTCCAGTCGATCGAACTCTTCGCCTTCGAGAGTGCGATGAGAATGTGTTCCCTGAGAGCGACCGCCGAAGCCTGATCTACGACGTACCCCGACCAGTTTAGGTGGACGCCAGTTTTTATCAAGGATCCACACGATTTCGGTGGTGAGACGGATATGATACACTCTTTACCACCGTATCGTTTCACCTTATCACATATGATTTTACATATAGACTTGATCTCATCTATCGAGAGTGATTCTGTATCTTTGTAGTCTATGTCCACAAAGAAATTGTACACTGGTGTCTTCTGTTCCACTACGAACAGTTTTTCACCAGATACGATCGCTTCTATGTACTTTTCATAAAAGTCATTCAATTTATCAAATGGCACGGAAAGGACGCCACCGTCCATGAGCACATGTGATAGATTGGTCGCGCCATTGATTTTTTGGGATACGCACCAATTTTTAAACATATATATTTATTGTTCATTTTCTCTAAACCAGTTCATACAAGAGATGTCTTGGAAAATCTTTTTTTCAGCTAATTCCTTTTTGATCACGAGGAGTTCATAGACTGTCGTTTCTTTGTGTTCCTCCATCCACTGTTCAATCTCCTCCTCACACAACCCCCTGTTCGTATCGAGGAGTTCCTTTATCTGCATCAACACATACGCCTTGGACTTCATTATTTAATAGAGAATGTTTTTCTATTCAAAGAAGTTATACACGAATAGAACTCTGGATTCTTAATCACATTATCCACGATCAACTTCCATCGTTTACGTGTATTGAATTCTTCGAGCGTATCAAAACTCATGAAATCATTCTCATCGAATGTCCTCTTATAGGGTTGGTGTAAAGCTTTCTTCACGTTCGTCTTCTGTTTCTCTTCGAAAAATTTCTTAGTGAACTCGTATTGTTGTGAGCGTGTATAGTTCACGAAGAATATGAATACATTATACTCCAAATCCACCGTTGGACTCTCCTTGTGTATAAACTTGAATTCTGTGTATTCACCACTCTTTAATGCTATCACCCCCCTCGTTTCCTCCTCCAACTCCCGTAGAGCACACCGAATCGGGTTGAATATTTCCCTCCTTCGACACCCTCCCGTGACGAATATCCACTCCTTGAACCGATAATCCCTAACCGTGAGGAATCTTGGTTTACCATCGGCAAAACTGACTGGTATAGCGATTGCTTTGTATTTTTTCATTGCGCATTCGCAAGTTATATTAAGTGGATATGTTTATTCTTTCTCTTCAACTACAGTGGGTTCATCTTCATCTTCACTGTTGTAGTCCTCCTGGATGGAGTTGAGCTTTTCCATGACCTCATCCGAGAAATCCTTAATTTCGTAGAGTTCCTCCTTAGTCTTCTTGAGCTCGCGGAGCAGGAAAATAACACCGACGACACATACGATCGTCGCAATCATCATAATATTCTCACGGTTAAGTGCAATCATATACATGTGTATGGTGTTTTCTTTTTAAGTAATTACACCCATGGATGTTTTACCCGGTGGGGGGCACTGGTAGGCAGTCTGCCCGAATTGAACGGCTTCGTAATGCGTAGGCTGACAAGACTTCTCGGTAGAGGGTATCGGTTGCCCGATAAACTTTTCGAGTGTCCTGGATTTAGGATCGTACGTCAATACAAAAGCGATGGCGATAAAAAAAAGGATTGTGAGATACATCTTTAGTATTTAGTTAGAATATAAAAGGCCACCCATACCGTTTTCGATACGGAGGACGTTATAGTTCACGGCGTAGATATCATCCGTGTTAACCAGAGTGTCGTTGACAATGCGAGCCGAGTCGAGACGCGAGAAGTTGAGCGACCCGGTGGGTTGAAGCTTACCCGTCTC
>Ga0115000_10000530_pt1 | contig 35289 bp, 45 predicted proteins | sample ArcticOcean_MG_C_6_FD_89690 | JGI IMG/M metagenome (GOLD analysis project Ga0115000, IMG submission 89690) | Marine microbial communities from western Arctic Ocean - ArcticOcean_MG_CB8_128 | ecosystem: Environmental > Aquatic > Marine > Oceanic | place: Arctic Ocean: Canada Basin | collected...
ATAGGTCATCATACAATCCTTCCTGTAGAGGTTCTCTTCCACCCAAGACGCATCAATAGGTTTATGAAAAACGCTATCCGCATCCACAAAAATGATCCCATCATATTCCCCCCCCGCCCCCAGAACCAAATCAGTATGGGCGAAAACCTTGTAGCAGAATCGAACCGCATCGAAGCGGAATGCCTTCAGCCGCTGCCCCTTTCTGTTTTTTTTGATGACGCTCGCTGGATCTCGATGTCTATTTCTTGCGACGAAATCCCTACATTGCGGGACATCATTCATCAGGTTCACGGTCTTTCCTTTGGGAGCAACCCAGTCAGAATCCTCGGTGTAGGTAAAGAGGTCGAAATCCCAGTTGTAGGTCTCGTAGAATTTATGACCATACTCTTTAAAAAGCCTCTGGTTCAATGATGTGACGACTGCAATTTTCATCTTCTGCGTTTCGGTATCTTTTCGTGTGGTATATGCGTTGCTCGTTTGATGATCTGTCGATCTCTCGTTGAATTAATCAGGTATCCCTCAATTGCATCAAACCCATTCTCTCTTGCCCAGAGAACCCGCTTGTGACCGACATGTACATACATGCCCTCAATAATCTTGCCGTCTTTATCTAGGTTGGTGTTCTCGGGGTTGTTTGGCTCGACCTCGACACGCCTCCTGACCCACTTGTGGTCATGTGTGGAGACCGCAATAGGAAACAGCATACCTGCGACACGAAAGCTTTCATCATAACCAAATCTTTCCATTCGAACACGGAGCCACTTGTCCGAAGGAAGAAACCGCAGTTCATCGACCCTGAATGCGCGGACGCACAGCCCAATGTCCTTGGGATATTCCTTGGCCCGAAGTATCTTCATGTGGGGTCTGCGGGCGACTCCCCACCGGAGACTTGCCTTTGGATGTCGTTGTGTTCCATTTCAGACCAATAAAGCTCAAACGCCAACCCATCTTCAATACCAATAAACTGGTGGTAAAGTCCCGGCTTTACGGCAGTGAAGTCGCCGGGGCCAAGAAGGGTCTCATCAATCAGACCCTGTTCCTTTTGCCAGACACGAACCAACATCTCGCCGCTCACCACATAGAACCCATTGCTCTTAGTCTGGTGCTTGTGTTCGCTGCACTGGTATCCCGCATTGAAATCAATGCGATGGAATTCCAGCGTGGAGTTTTTGTAGATTTCCTCGGTTTTACCCCAGACCTTGCCTTGAATGTTACTCATATTTCATCACCTTCTTCATATGCATCTTGACCCGGTGTTCCACAAAAGGGGCAGAATATCGGTTCAGTTTCTTCGTATTCGTCATTCTCAACGTCATACATTGTGTAGGTATAGTCATACCACTCAAGTGTGTATGTGTTCTTGCAGGAATGGCATGTTGATTCTATGTTCATATTATGAATTAGATTACGGAATAATGGTTAGTGATTTAAGTTTTTTATTTGATATATTTCTCATAGAAGTAAAAGATGATGGCGCCTACCACCAAAAGCGCCATGCTCTGGTAAAGCATGTTCTCTACGATTTCTTCCTTCTTTTCACTCATGTCAGTGATTTTAGTATATATCTCATTACCGAACCGGACAGGCTCCCCCTTCACATTCGACACCCTCAAGCATTTCATTAGAGGACTGGATGCGGGTTAGTGGTTTTACCTTTTTAATCAACTTGGTATATGTAGCCTCGTCAATCTCCTGATAGGGGGGCTGAACGAATCCATGATCCGAGTGCAGGAGGAATGAAACCGACTTGATATGATTCTTATAGTTCTTGGAAAGCCACTCTCGGATCTCTGAGAGTTCTTCGTTGCGGTAATACACCGTGCAAGAGACCGCATTGTCTGCCCATTCGGACTGGATCGTCTTAACCATCTCCAACTGGTCAATTGCACTGCTATCCTTGGCAAGGATAGCGCCTTCATCGAACTTACATGGAAACTCTACGACCACGGTGTCATGGTTCTCGGTTCCATCGAAGTTTTTGGCGAACTCAGTATGGTATCCAAGTTCGACACATTGCCCGACCAGTAAATCATTTGAAGACATCCGAATGCGTCGAATGAAGTGTCGCGAGAACCCCGGATGGACACCGGGAGTAGACCCAGCGAGAATACTCAGGGTTCCAGATGGTTTGACAGTAGTCAACTTGATGGACCGGGGCCAACCCATCTTCTCGGAATATTGCTTATCGAACTCACGAATTTTGGTGTAGGTGTAGTCGAGCCATCCCAATTTATCCTCCGATTGACATATGCCGGTCACTCCCAGACCAATCCTCATGTTCTTATGAACGATCTTATTGGTCTCCTCATGGATGAATGGAAGACTACAAATCGCCTTCTGGGTCTTGTAGAGCAATTGGGCACACTCATACATCTCTCCCTTGGACTCGATGTTGTTAAGGTGAAGCTCTGAAAGGTTACAACATTCGTAATTGGCAAGACTTATCTCACCGCAAGGGTTCGTGCCCACCACATTGTCTTTGCTGGCAGGATAGAAATCACTAAACCTCATCAAGCCGTCTTTTCTACGACCATATTTCTCACTCAGCGGGAGATTAAAAAGACCGTAAGGTTCTCCATTTCCCTCATATCCTTCCCAGAGAGCTTCACTGGTGTGTTCATAATCATCGCAGTAGATGGTGTTATTGGACATTGCCCGGTGGTTGGGGACACCCCCAAGATCCCATCGCTTTGCCCGCAGGAACAGAAAGTCGTCAGGGTCGCCAAGGGCTATTTCTGCACTTCTGCGAACATTGCCCGCCACGACAATTGAGCCAATGATGTTGCAGATATCCAGAACGTCCAAGGACCGAAGCTTCTTCCCTTCACGCCCCCGTAGCACATCACACATCTTTGCGATCCCACCCATGAGAATCGCGGGTCCTGAAGCGGTCCCCCCGAATCCGCGAATAGCAGTCCCTGCCCCACGAACCAGAATTGTGGAGTATGAGAACCCTTTGCCGCTCACGAAGAAGGCATCGAGGGTCTTCTCCAGAAGCCTGACCCACCCTTCACGGGAATCTGGGACAATGAAGTCTGCGTCGTTGGTCGCCTTCCCCTCCCTTTCATCATGAATAATCTCCACCCCGCTCTTGATGCGGGGGAGTTCATGGACATCTTCCCGGCGCACAGAAAATCCAACACCACCACCCAACATGAGGTTCTCAAAGAGGAAAGGGAACGCTTTAGGCTCGTTCATTTTAACCATCCAACAGTTCAGAAGGCTGTTGGCCCCGAAGAGGTCAACTGTTGGTGTGCCGAGTTGCCAGAGCATCCTCCCGGCAAAATTGCATTTCAAATTGAAAATTAAATCGAAAAGCCGCTCGGCCTCTTTTTGGGTGTAGTTCGCCCCAATCTTCTGCGCCCCATTGATGCACCTTCGAATGGTGTCATGCCACTCCTCGGATGTGCCATCTTCCCTTTGTCTGGAATATGTCCGCTTGTAAACGATGTATCCAAGTCCCGAAAATCCCCAAGGTGGTTCTTTGTCTGCATAGGTGGCGGCAAATTCTTGGGAGATGATGGTATTGGTGTCTTTTTCGCTCATATGGGGCTTTTCTTTCTGTTGTATCTATGGTTTCTATTGACAGGAATCGAGTCTTCTGACAATCTAAAAGCATGGCAAACAAAGCATATCTCACGGCAATTTCGCGAAAGAAACTCTCTGGACCGATGCAATGGCTCATGAATAACAGACTCATCCCAATGTGTCAAGAGGGGAAGAGGAAGCTGGATTACGGGTGCGGGCGAGGAACTGACGCCGAACAGCTCGACATGATGAAGTATGACCCGCATTACTTCCCGGACACCCCCCTCACTCCCGGCTTTTACTATTGCGTGACATGCAATTACGTCCTGAACGTCATACCCGAGAAAGAGGAGCGGGGGAAGGTTCTTTCTGCGCTGAAAGAATTGGGCAGCAACCGGGTGGGATCGGTCTACGTGTCAGTCCGAAACGACAAAAAGAGTCTTAATGGGTGGACCACCCGCGACACATGGCAGGGTTTAATCGAGGATAGCGAATTGGCCGAAGCCGGATTCGAGAAGATCTACACGAACTCAAACTTCAGAATGTTCCGATGGAGTATCACCACTTGACCTTGTCTGACCAATATGCTGCGCTCATCTTACCTTTTGCAATGTTCTTGCGATGCCGCGCCTTGAAGCTTTTCCTCCTAGCCGCACTAGCATCGCTTTCCCCTTCCTTCTTGGGGCTACCGTCCACTCCTTGCTCCCCAAATCGAATCGTCTTCACATCGTCACCGCTTTTCGCAACGACAATATGGCTCTTTGTAGGGTGGCTGGGTGTCGCCTTGGGCTTGTTGTAGCCACTTACCCCCGCCCGCTCTAATCGCGAATCCTCTTCGATGAAGGCACTGAATGATTTCATTTCTTGAAAGACACAATCTTTTAAAGAACAGTCCTTTTATAAAGAATTGGCTAGATGACTAAACTTCTTCAACTTTACCTTTTAAAACTAAAGGGCGTGTAACTGAATTCCAATCTTTCAACTTGTTGCTGAAGAAAGGCTTTCCTCCTTCTTTTCTATTGACGGCTAAAGTTACGTGTTTTATATCATTTTTACTTGGAACAGGCGAAACAACTCCAACCGCCATAACTAAATCATCTTTAGCAAATGTTTTTACAGTTAAAGGCGCTTCATCTCCTACCATATTTTCAGCAGGACCGCCGTCTGCATCTCCCATATTTATTGTCATATGGTGAGCGATAACTTCCCATCCTTCTGGAATGTCATCTTTAAATCTAGAAACTAACTTATCTCTGGACGCTTTGTCTAAAACAAGTGCTGTGTAACTCATAACCTTTGCGGCTTCTTCCATGCCCCATGCGGGACGCTTCTTCATGGACCGCTCACGTTCGATCTTATCGAAGCGGACTGCCAGCTCATAACTTCCATCATAGTTGGTAGCATTAGCAAAATCAGCCAGAGCGACCGCACGTTTCTTGGTGGGGGCATCCTCAATCACGGTCCCCTCATTGTCAATTACGACCCACCGCATACGGCGCCCGAGGGCGCGGTGTAATGTCCCTGTCACCACTTCCATTTTAGTGGCGGAAAACGCCTTTGCGGCTTCTTCCAAATCATCATCGTCGTCGTCGTCCTGTTTAAGTTCCTCCTCCTCTGGGACATCCTTTTTCTTTCGCTTCCCGAAGGGCATTGGACGACCCTCAATAGACCCTGCCACAGTGGTCTCCTTCTTGAGGCTCGCCTCGGTGACAAAAATGGTGGTGCCAGTATCATGATGGTAGACCGGAAACACAGGGGTCCCGAAGATGCTACCGACCGGCTTGCTATCGGTAGCGGACACCTTGGTGTCTTTGTAGGCAAGCAAATCTCCCGTAATGGGAAGTGCAACATCCTCAGCTAACACGTAGTCTCCAACTTCAATCACTCCATGCTCGCCCATCCCATCAACCACGCCATCTTCATTCAGCCAAGCATTAAACATGAGAGGACTCTCCCGAAGGTCGTCCATTGAAAGATCTACACCACATGACTCGGAGATGACTTTCAGGATACTGTCATCACTCAGCCCGGTGTTCTCCTTGATCAACCAAAACGCCGATAGGTATCTTGCGATTGTGGTTTTGCCCAAGGGGATTTTTCCCAACAGGCGGCGAATATTGAAGACCAGCCGGTGAAAGAGGGTGTATGCACCCTTTTCCTCTTTAGACTCTGGTCGTTTCAGGCGCACCCCATCCTTATCAACAACACCCTCCTTGAAAGCAGCAGTTTTCTCCCATGGCATTGTGAGTAGCCGAAGGAAACGAAAGGCATATGCATTGTCGGCGAAGCTAAGTAGTCCCATATTAAATATCCTGTAGTTGTTTTGCTATGGAGAGGTCCATGTTTGCACATCTTTGCTCCTGCGCCGGTAGATAATTCAAAAACATTAAAAACGAATTGAGTGGATCGTGTAGGTCATCATCAATTTTGTATCGCAGCATCCGATTGGCGGCTTCTATGTCGAAGACGTTGTATAGTGTGATGATGTGGTTGAGCACCAACCGAATGTTAATTTTATTTGAGTCTTTGTATTTCCTGAGCAGCCGCAACAAATAAGAGAAGCGGTTTATGTCGTCATAGAAATCGGTTAAATCCACGCACCGATTGTTCCGATAGTGTTTTGCCGCAAATAGTTCAAAATTTTTGGAAGTGATTTCATCAAACAGCGTCATTGCTGTTATTTATTCTTCCCCTGCAACCCCTTTGAAAGTTCATTAATGGCATCAGCGAGTTTATCAGAACTTTTGACCCACCTGCCGGTCATCTCACTGCGCTCTTCCTTGCCATCATCCAACATGGTCTTTACCAAGTCGATGTGCCGCTTATTATGATTTGTCGAGGTGCGAATAAAGAGGACAATAATCCCCACCAAGGAACCAAACATCAACCCAATTATCCCGTAATCTCCCCATGATGTTGGTTCATGGATGGTTGATAGCAGAAACGGGATCATGTATTAGTTTTTTGTGCCGCGAAGTCTCACTAAGACCCAGAGCAGATGCAACGTGGTTGTGCTGGTCGCAAAAAACATGATGAACCGAATCCAAGACTGTAGCACAAGGGACCAATTATCCAAGGCTCCGGTATGGGCGGCATATGCAAAAGACACGGTGCCAAGACCGATGATACCCTCCCCGATGAGTTGCCATGATATCGCTCGGGAAAGCCTTTGTGCCGACGACCTCCCTCCTGCATATGCTCCGAAAAACATTGCCGTTACGCAACTCAGGACTACGGTAAGTATCCCAAGAATAAGTATGACTGCTGTAATGAACTCCATTTAACCCTTTTGTTAGTGTTTAAGCTACTGGCTTGTATACCAACCCACCACGATCCTCTGCGCTGGTTGACTTGGCTTCACCCACGGCTCGCAAAAGCCAATCCCGCAACCGATCATTAAACCCTGCTATAATATTCGTTCTTCGATTTAGACTTATTGATGAGTTTGAATGCAATATCAGCCATCTTAGTGACACCAAAATCGGTGAACGATTTTTGGTTTTTGGAACCCAACTTATCGTAAACCTGCGTGATTGCAGATGCCGAAAAAGCATCAACATCAACGGATTTGTTCAACTTGGTGTCCTTGACATTTTTATGTTGGTGGTCTTTGACAATGCTTCTGAGTTGTTTGATAAGCTCAGGTTCTGAGGCTGCTTCTTCAAGTTCCTCAGTGGATTCCTTAACATTCCTCACAGAAACTGTATCGCCATCACGCTCAACTTTTAGCTTCTTGGACATCTTCTCGCCCAGATCGTCGTCATCATCGTCGTCGTTCCCCACGCTATCAGGAATATCAAGCTCAACCTCGCTCTTTACCATCTGTCGCTGTGCCTTCGCATACGCGAGTTTACGAATCTTCTCTCGGAACTCCCTGCGGCGACCATCAATGGGAGATGCGCCCTCATGCATATCCTCACGGGATTCGCCCATCATCCTCATCACCTCTACGTGATCTAACTTATGCTTGAACATCAACCGGGAAGCAGCACTTCGGCTAACAAAGGCGATGCGGGCCTTGACAAGTTTTTTGAGAAACTCTTTGTCGTCATCAAGTTCCCTGATCGTGTCACTAAGTTTGGAAGCATCCTCATGACCAATCTTCTTCCCGCGAAGAGGCTCGTATACTTGACGGAGACGTTCAATTTCTTTCCCGGATGAACTTTCTTTCATCGGTTCTTTTTTAACATACCCGGTAGAGACCTCGATATCTCTGAGTTTGTCTTTCTCACTATAGTGACCGTCATCATCATCATCAACATCATCAACGGTGTCCAATAGAGAAGCAACAATTTCGTCCTCTTCCTCATCGGTTAGATCGTAGTCAAAATCTTCGTCCATATCATTGTCTTTCGTTTCAGTCTCCTCGGAGACGGTTTCTGTGTCTGTGAGGCGCTTATTGCCACCAATCACAGTATTTCCTTCCACTGTCACACGACCCGCTATGAAGGCATCGCCTTTGACAGTCGCCTGTCCGCGCACACCCGCCCAACCAGAAATTTGTGCTTTACCCTTAACTGTGGCATTACCGTAGATAACCGCATTCAGGTTGACATTAGCCTTCTCGGAGACACTCGCATTATCAGAAACCTCAGCGTTCCCAGAAACCTCCGCGTTCCCAGAAACCAGTGCGTCATCCATGACTTGCGCATTATCCATGACTTGCGCATTATCGGAGATCCAGCAATTGCCGTCATGACTCAGGTTATCTTCGGATTCGATGAAGCCACCAAGGTCGTCTTTCCGCACCCTGTGTTTTGGTAGCGATATTAGCGCCCGGATCTGCCGCAACCTCTTGTTTTTTGGATGTGCTGCCTCTGTGATTTCATATTTCAATTTCATTTTAGCAGGAATCGTTAAGATATGTAGGCATTCAACTCATAACGACCGCTTTCCATCCCAAAGACCTGAAAGGCAGCGGTTCTGCGGGTCTCTTTTCCATTTTTTTCAAGTTCAACAATGATGCTGTTAGTCTTGCCAGCAGAAGGCTTTCTAGGACCAGTCGAAACCTTGTTAAACCAGTTGTCTGGGTCCACTGTGTATCCGTTTCTGGCAATGAGATCCAGAACCTCACTGAGAGCATCGGTGTAGGAGGTATGATAGACTTCATAATCCTTCTTGCCCTTGCTCCGTTCTTCCAGAGAATTTGCAAAATCTTTCAAATTCTTGGATTCATCGACTGAGTATTTTGCCAAGACGAAATAGCTTCCGGGGTTGCTCTTATCCAGAGTAGCAACGTATGAGTCCCCATCAAATGGGTGAATCCAGACGGAACCACCCTTTTTGATCACCATTTCGGGATGCCCTCCAAATCCTCGCGACCCATACGGATCAAAAGAACCCGCACCAGCGACTTTAAGTTCGACCCGACTCCTTGCCTTGATCCACTGTTTGCTATCTGGTTTGATGCCTGTATTTAAAAGGGACTTCGCCGCCTCATCCAGATTGGAGTAAATGATACTCAGGATGTAGTCACGGGGATCAGTATCCATGGTAGAGGCATACTTCAGGGCACCCGACTCATCGCCCTTCTGGAGCATCTTGGCGACTGCAAGCATATCAGCCTTATCAATGCCACCATGTTTCTTGGCATAAGCCTCAAGGTCTTTACCTTTCCCCTTCAGATCACTAGATTTTCTGGCAGGAGGGAGGTCGCCCTTGGCCTCATCGAGATCGACTTCTTCGTGCAGTGTCCAAATAATTTCAGCAATTTTCTTCACTCCTGATTTGTCATACATCTTGCTGGCATAGCCGAAACCTTTCCTAACAGCATCCTTTGCGTCTTTGGGATTAACACCAGTTTTAACTAGGTGCGCTTCAACGTCTTTTGGTGTTACTTCCTTGGCCTCATCCAGATCAACATCCTCATTCTCAGTAGATTCTTTGACGGGTTTGCCGTTCTTTGAGATGAATCCCTTATACCCATCGGCTTGCACATCACGCAAATGCTTCTTGGCCTTGTCTAGTGTCATAAACTTAGCGGTAGAGATCGGCCCGCGCCTGCTCTTGCCGTATCTGACCCAATATTGAGGCGCATCGCCACTCGACGGGAGGGTGAAACCGGGATCATCAGATATCCAAGGCTTCCCTTTCACTGCCTCGTTCTTCTCAGGCTTCTCATCATCTGCCTTCCATCCGGCATCAATCTCATCATAGAACTTCTTCTTGTCCCCATCAGCGAGATCACCGGGAGATTTTGCTCCATACTTCTTGAGAGTTTTCTGAAAGAATGCCTGATATGCCTTCTTGTCACCCTTGGTGTCTTTCTCTGCGCCTTCATCAAGGAGTGCGTTTCCGGTCACATAATTCTGTGCCGCAGGAATCAAAACCTTGTCATAAAACTCTCTAGATCCACCGATCCAGCCCCACCCATCATTTGAAACCTTCCCGCCATGCTTCTTGGCAATATTGATAAATGCATCGAGACCGGGTCCAGACCCCCTGTAATCGGTAACTGCCTTGTCAAAGGTAGGTGGATTGGAGAAATCGTCATCATCAAACACCTTGTTCTTCTTCAGCCAATCGTAAGCAACTTTACCGGAAATCTTCCCTTTCGTAGCCTCCTCAAGATCTTCAGTTTCCTCGGTATTCGCTCCCTCCTGAACGTATTCTGCCTTGGTATCGGTGTAACGCTGGTTTCCCAGTGTATACCAGCGTGATGTCCACTCCTTGGGCACCTTTTTAAGGGCAAGGAGGGCATCCTCAACCGAATCAAAACTACCAAGAGTGACCACTTTGGCCGAAGACCACTTTGCTCCCCGGCCTTTCAGGATCTCATAGGCAGCAGTCACCCGATTCTTACCGTATTGACCGGTTAGGGTATCGACAGTTTTCACCAACTTACCACTGTATTCTCCCTCGTCCATACGATTCAGATCATCACAATCACGCCCCTCATTGACAAAATCCACAGCAGCAAGCATTGAGCCTCCGGTCTTAGGGTCATTGACCAACATAGTAACCGTCCCATCAGGAAGTTTCCCTCTGAAATCCCTACCAACTTTTTTCCATTCTGCTTTGGTTATCAGAACTTTGTTGTTTTTGATCTCGTATTTCGCCTCAGTGACAAATGATGGAGATTTTACATCCTCGGAAGAAGGTCCCCCGGACATGATTTTTTCGGCCACCCCGGCCATTTTACGGATGAGCGCGTTGTCGTTAAACATATATGTTCCTATTTATACAATTTTAAGTTTCGAGAGTTTAATCGCCTTCTTCACTGAGTCTTTGGGGATATTGGAGACCGCATAATTTCCGGGGTCTCTGGGGTCCAGATTCGGAAGCTTCTTGCGGTTCAGAATCAGCAGGTATCCTTCTCCAGTGTCACGGTATGCCACCATAGCAAACCGTCCTGCCAGATGGATGTTGTCCGCGACATAAGAACCATCAATGTCGCTGGTGTTGCCGTCCCCTTTGGATTTCACTGATCCATCTCGGGTCAGAACCTTGTATTCAAGTTCAGAAATGCCCCGGTAGACCTCTGATCGTTTACTCTTTAGGTCATTGAGCCGGTCTGCAATGCGGCGAAGATCGCCTTCAGGCTCCCAGATCAGGAAATCCTCTACCTTGGACTCTTCCAGATGACCAACGCTTTCGCCCCTCTTGTGAAATTGGGAAAATGATTCCATGGTCACACTACATCCGAATCACCCTTGTTAGAATTGAATTGTAAAGGCGCGATTTCCAAATTCAATTACTCGAAATTTGGGACCCTTTGCCAATTTGCTGATCTGTATATCGGTGATCTTGATTGAAGACCCGCCCGTGCTTTCCTTGAAAGTAAATGCCGCTGCCTCTCCGACCGCAGTGTTGAAAAAATATTTGGCATCTGCACGGAGGGTTTTCTCCCAGACCGCGACCGCTTTTTCGGATTTAGGGGAAAGATCTCCTCGGTCCTTCTCATCCTTAAATTGAGTGGGTTTCGCACTATCATCCTTGAAGGTAGCTTCATCGAGATCCCCCTCGACTTCCTCATACCGCAAGACCTTATCGCGGGTGAAGAAATTCCGCTTTCTCATGATCGTCTTTCCGATCAGTTCGATATCTCCAGTCTTCCTATTGAGACTCACGACCACCGGAAGGTTGAGGTTTGATGTCACATCTTTGATCACTGCCTCAATATCCTTGGCTTTCTTGATTTGCTTTCCTCGATTTTTTGCAATTTTCGCAAAAAGTAATTGCAATTCATCCGCAACAATCTCCGGTGTATTGCGGTCATCGTTTACCCGATCCATAAAATGCCGTGTAAACTCAACTTCAATGCCAAATTTATTAAGCAGATTGTCGGCATATGCCTCAACAGAATTGAGTTGTGCTTGCGTGATGTCTTCTCGTATGCTCTTGATGGTTTTCATGTTTTTCATGTGCTATACTTTGCGGATGGAGATCAACGATGTTCCCATGTCCCCGACCGCCAGAGTGACGCTTTCCCCAATCTTCTCGCCATAGATGTCCTTTTTATTCCTCTTGTAGAGAAAAAACTTAACACCCGCTCCATCTGGACGCCTTAGCGTGATCTTTTCTAGGTCATACTTTGCGCTTTTGGATTTCCTTCCCACCACCAAAGGCAGCCACATTGTCGCTTTGCGCACACTGCTATCATACCAAACCTCCACTTTATCCTTTGATTTCAGAGAATCGAAGAACTTGACCAGATCTTCTGGAGATATTTTGGTGGGAGCAGACTCCTCACCCAAATACTCAGCTTGGTCGCCCAACCCATCCTCTGTGATGCCAAATTTCCTTAGCAGTTTTTTGTCTGCCCCAGCCATGTCCGAAATCCACTGTCTGGCAATAGGGGAGGTGGGTTTACTCTCTGAAAACGTCTTGAATTTCTTAAATGCATTAGTAGTCGCCTTTTGAAATTTCGCCCCAGCGTCATCACTGTTATCAACAATCACGAATTTATCTCCGAAGAATTGTTGAAAGCCGCCCAAATTGTTCTGGACATCGTTCCATCCCTGCTCTACTACCTCTTTTTTCAGAGTTCTTTCCCGTTTTTCGTTTCGTGCTAGGGCAGTTTCGAGGTTGGTATTCACAAAAAGCATGGACACAGCATATCCAAATTTCTTCAGTCGCTCGGCCTGTTTCTTGATTCTAGAAAACGATTTGCCAGTGCCATCAACAACAACACCCAGACGACCGTCAATCCACAATCCCTCTTGCATCGTGGTGCGGGGTTTTGCAACCCATTTGCGGACACGTTGCCCGGATTTGCTCGATAAAATGTCTGGGTCGCCAAGCACATCCTCTTCGCCCACTCCGGGAAACAATTTGCCGCTTTTGGCGGCTTTTTTCATAGCGCGTTCGAAGTGTACATCACTCGAAAGAACCTTAAACCCTAAAGCGGGCAGACCAACCCTGCCCAGAGTGTAGGATTTACCAGAACCCGGACCACCCGCCATGAATACCGCTTTGAAGATGGCAGGATCGCCCACACCTTCTTCAATGCTCCGGGGGTGAATGTCATCCAGCCAGCACTTCTGTTCCGCTCCCTCAATATCTTCACAGACCACAAAATTAGGGCATCGCTCTGTGATCACCAGCTCGGAATTGCCTTTGGTGACAATATCTCCCACATTGAATATCTTGCCTTGAGTGTAATCCTCTCGGACATCACTGACCTTGGGTAGAGAAGTGTGCTTGCGGTGACCGTAAGTCTCTTTGAGTCCCATGCCTTTGCGAGTGGCATTCATCAATTCTTGAACCTCCCCGAAGTTCTTGGGAAGGTTGGAAGCAAAGGCTTCAAAGTCATTTGCAGCGGCGGCTTCACGCAGTGTAGCCGAAGTTACCCCGGAGCGATTGGCTTCCTCAGAGAGGTTTGTGGTATCACCCGAAGAGACCACCCGAATACCATCACTGAAATGGTAGTGTCCGTCCTCTCGCATCTCTCCGTTGTGCTTGGTCAGCAATGCCGTGGTTGCAGCAACCGCACTCGATTCTGTGACATAGACGAGTTCAGTGTAACCTTTTTCGTATGCCTGATCAGCAATGCGAAGAACCTCCGTGACACTTTCATCCAATAGGATGTTTCGGGCATGTGTAGGAAACATTTTTCGCATAAACTTCACCTTGTCCCGATACTTCAGGGGGTTCGCCTGAGCATCCTGAGTCTGTGAAGAGTATATGCTGTAATCTGCCCCACCACCGGCCATTTCCGCAACCATATCAAGGGTCTCTTGGTGTGCCGAACTGGGTGGATTAAAATCTCCAAAAGTTACTACCAAGGTTTTTTGGCACTCTGTTATGTATTCTTTAAAGGATTTCATCGTTTTGCTAGTCTTTGTCGCCTGATGCCATTCTTTGCTGCTCGGCTTTTTTTAGTTTTGGAATAAGTTTCTTTGCCATCTTTGTAATTTTACCCGACATTTTGGCAAGTTTTTTCTCGATACGCTCTTTCTCACTGAAAGACGCTTCTCCTTTATCTTTCCCCTTGAGTAGCTTTTTGAAAATAACATCCCGCGCCTTCTTTGTCGCCCGATTGAGAAGCTTCTCGGGGGACGCTTTCTTCGATTTGGCTTTTTTGATTGCCCGTTGCATTTTTGCCGAATTCCTTTTGGCAATATTAGAGCGCTTAATACGCTGAGAGCGTGTTAGTGCTTCGTCAAGGTCTTCTTCCTCCAACTCAGCATTTTCCTTTAAAGGATATCCAACCATCTCCCCAGATCTCTTTTCACCTGCTGGTTTTTTTAACTTAACAATTTTTAAAGTATTTTTATTTTTAATTGAAATTGGTGGTCTTTCTGATGAAGAGATTGTTCTTTTTGCACCCTCTTCATTTGATGCAGTACCAACTACAACATCATCATTTGCTGTATCAATCACAACATGAGTTGTTTTTACTGAATATAGTGCTTCATCAAGGTCTTCTTCCAGATCCAGACCATTAAGTTCGTCCTCGACGCCTTGAAGAACCCGGAGTCTCATTTGAAAAACACTCTCAGAGGGGTTGTTGTTTCCCACCATGCTAATGGCCTGATCAAAATCCACAGCGCGGGTGATGAGCCGTGTCAAGTGTGCCAGATCAGAGGTGATATCCTTCTTGAGTCGGCTCAGGGAAGTAGTCCCATGAAGCGGTATTCTCACTTTGGGGTCATCCGGGGTTCCGCCCGAAACGATAAAACCCTCTTCCAGATCTTCTGGAGACCCATCAACCCATGTCTCTAGTTCTGGGGTTTGGCGAATTTGTTCAAATGATTTCATGCTTTTTTGGTATTAGGCTGCTTGAATCTTGGCGACCCATGTGTTGATTTTTTTGATGGCATCGGCGGAATTTTTGAAATTGGTTTTTCGGAATTTGAAACGTCCGTAATCGCTGCTTATTTTCCCGGACTTCTGCTCTATGGAGATCATTTGCCAATCCGAATTCTGTAGAATTCCGTTGGTCCACTCGTTCTTGGGGTCCAGAGAGAGTTTTATGATCACATGCATATTTCCCGACCCGCCGCTATCGAGCCTTCCGCTATTGAACGACCCCAGATCTGAATAATCAACATACACCCAAGGGACCTTAATCCCTTGTTTCAGCTCTTTCACAAAGTCCTCCACGGTATCACTGTTCAGGTCAACAGCTTCAGATATCACCGGGATGACATGCTCTGCCTTCACATATACCGAATTCGGGCTAGCCTTCTCTGCCTTCACATATGCCGCAAATGCAGACTCTGATTTATCAGCCAGACCCTCTGCCTTATTAAGGTCAGAAGATGTGCCACCCAACCCCATCTTTTTCTCAAATCGCATCCAAGCAGTATGGGTCTTCAGGGCTTCTGCTCTGAGGGCATCAACTTCCGAGTCCTTGTGCGGTTTGGTCAAAAAGTCTTGATTTTCGTTAAGTGTGTCAGGCATAGCCATTTGTAGTTCGTCGTTTTTGCTCATAATGTATTTGTAACGGGTTGGGGTGTTATGTCAAACTTTTGCGTAATTTGTATATTACTGCTATTTAGCATATGGAAATTTTGGAAACCGCCAAAATATGAATCTTGAAGCGAATTTTTCAACTCAAACTTTCAAACCTGAGTAAAAAGAAAGGCTCTACCGGGGAAACCGGAAGGTCGTTTCCGACCTCGTCCTCACCATTCAACCAAAACCTAATTGGTTGTTGCGGACTCGAACCGCGAACTAGAGCCATCGGAAGATTCCTTGCTGGGACTCGAACCCAAAGTGCTCCCACCTTTAACCGGCCCTCGATTTCATAAAAGGTTTGAAACCAAGACCCCGGCGCGGGAGTCGAACCCGCGAGCACCAAGCTCTCAACCGACACTTACATACTACCGGAATCCGAAGTTCCGTCAAGGGGTTTCGACACCTTTTTTGAAGTTTTTTTCAATTCAATGTTTCAAGCCTGAATAATCGGAAGGCAGAAAGCAATCTACCATCTTCATAAGTTCGTAGGCGATGTCTGGCACGATTGCGTTTCCAAGGGCTTTATTACGGTCGCCCCCGTCTCGTATCCCATCAGCCACTCTAGGTATTCTGAGTTCAGCTTCCCCTCCTTGCCATCTCGATACGCCGCCTGATGTCTTAATCGAGCTTGGCAGGTACGCTTCATCTCCTTGTATTCCATCCATGCTGAAGGTTTCCCCACTCGCGTTCCATCTTCCACTGTCGGCGTAAGCGACCACCCAAAGCCTTTCCCGTTTGTGGGGTGCGCCAACGGCGCAAGCTGGAATACTGAACGCTTGGCTGGAGTAGCCTTCAACCTCCAAATCGGCTTGCACTTCGTCCAATCCCATTTTGATGAGGTTAGGCACATTCTCACCAATGATCCAAGTGGGTTTTGATTCTCCGATGACTCGGAGCATTTCAGGCCACAGGTGGCGTTCGTCGTGCTTCCCGAGTTGCTTCCCTGCCTTGCTGTATGGTTGGCAGGGAAATCCACCAGTGAGCACGTCACATGGGACACCTCGCATTTCTCGGATGTCTCCGTAGTTTGGCACATTTGGCCAGTTGTTTCCCAAAACTCTGATTGCATATTTTTCTACCTCCGAAAATCCTATTGTTTTCCATCCCACCCTTTTGGCGGCGGTTGCAAATCCACCTATCCCGCTAAACAAATCCAAATGCCTAACCAGACGATCCTGTCCACAACTTTTGATGGCATTAATATCCACACATTTTGAATTCATTTTTATCAAACTTTCAAACCTGAGTAATCCGGCCCGCCCCCGGAAGAAAAGGGAGTCTGGGTAGGCTGATTATTACCCTGAACTGAAGACTGGACGATGCCCGCGCTCGGATTCTCAAGATCAAAGAGTCGCATATGGGCCTTATCTACCCCAATACAAAATTTCTGGTTGCGCTGGGGGTCATTGTATCGGTTTTTCAACTGTTTGATCATAAGATGACCCTTTGATGCAAGTGCGTCGTTACTGATCGCAGCAAGCATAAGGTCTGCCGTGGCGGGAAGTCCAAAAGACTCGCTCGTATGCTCAAGCTCAACGTCAGAACTCTTGAAGCCCTCGCGGTTAAGCTGTGTAGCAGACCAGATAGGAAGCCCTGCCTCCACTGCCAACCCCCGGACCTCCTCGGCAATTGACTTGACATATGAATAGGTGTTGATCGACCCACCTAGACCACTAATTCGGCTGGACGCACAAATATTCAGGTAGTCAATAAAAATGATGTCCGGGGTAAAGGTTTTCTTCATCTGTAATTCGCTCAACAGGGCGCGAAAATGCCCAGCATGAGCCGACCCAGTCGGATATTCCTTAACCACAAGCCTCCCCGATGTCTTTTTGCGGATTTCGTTGATCTTTGACTCAAAGGTCGCCTTGGGAACCCGCTCAAGGTCATCCATAGTGATATCAAAGAGGTTGGCATCAATGCGCTCGGCAATTCGCTCCTCTGCCATCTCCATGGTGATATAGAGCACGTTTTTACCCTGTTGCAGAGCTGCGCCAGCAAAGTGGCACATCATCAGGGATTTTCCCACGCCAGTTCCCGCCAAGATGATATTCAGTGTCTTCTTAGGAACCCCACCTTTGGTGATGGTGTTGAACATTTCCAAATCGAACGAAATCTTCTCTTCGACCCGATGGTATGCATCGTATCGATCAGATGCGTTCTCGATATAATCGTGCCCAACAGCGGTGTCAAATGTCACCGCAAGTGCTTTGCTCAGAATCTCGGGAATAGCGCCTTCAGACTTGCCGTCCTTGGTCTTCCCGTCAATGATTTGGATTGATTCCATGATGGCGAGGTAGACTGCACGATCCTTGCACCATTTTTCAGTTGCATCCAAAAGCCATTCTTCTTTGGTGTCTTCATCTGTCTTAGATAGTGAGTGGATGATACTCGTCACCTCATCCGCATTGAGTTTCTTGAAGTCTGACTGCTCATACTCAACCTGTATGGCAGATGTATTAGGGAGTTTTGAATATTTGATGATAAACCGGAGGATCAGGTCGTAGACGATTCGGTCTGATCCCTCGAAATACTCAGGCTTGATGTGTGGTATGGATTTACGACAATACGACTCCCGCTGTATCAGGTTTCTAAGGATTAGATTTGTCAGATTGGGACTGTTGCTCATTATGTTGTATTTGCTCTTCTAAAATCTGATTCATGATTTTCCCAAGGATTTCTTGGAAAGGCTCCATTTTTTCGATATCCTGACAAGACCGCTCATCCGGGGTTTTCAGGACATCAAAGTCTATGTTGACCCGGCAAGAGGTATCATCGCCCTCCTCCTCATGAAACTGCACGGTTTTGAAGGCGAATTCAACTCCATTGAATTCGCCTTCAGTGATCTTCAGGACTGCAAGCCCTGCCTCGTTGTTGGCTTCTGTAAGTTCAAATTTCATTTTAATAGTCCCAGTTTGCGAGCTTCGGTTTCAATAAACGTCAGGTGTGCCAGCTTCTTTGCTGCAACCGCTTCCTTTAACACCCTTGCATCAGTCATTCGCGTTCGCGCTTCTTCGTTGGTCTCCTTGCGCACTCCCCAGATTGAATAATCCTTCCCTCCATCATATGAATAAAAGTCACATTTTACCCAAAGGGTGTGGTAGCCCTGTTCTCCAAAAGTCAATTGGATTTCTTGCATATATGCAATCAGGTCATTCAGCGACTGCTCTGCTGGCTCGAAGTGCGGCAGTAATTCTTGTTCGATTTCTTGTTTTACCATAAACTTTTTCTCCTCATATTTGAAATGTAATTTTCAGTTTTCATTTAGCCTGTAGTGGGCAATCTTGACTCACTTCTTCCTCTAAGTCAAGTTCTTTTTCTACATTTTTCTGCATCTTGGTGCAAAACCGATCCCCTTCAAATAGGTATCCATCGGTGAAGAAGTGCGGGCAATACATGCAACAGGACACTGAGACCGAGGTTTTCTTGTTGGTTTTCACGAATCAGCAGAAAGAAAACTCAGTTCAGTCTGAACTGAGTTTTGGGGTTATGCGTTGATTTCGGAGCTTCCGGCTGCTGTGATCTCAACCCAGAAGACTGGAGGCATTCCCGGCTCCTTTTCTTCCAAGCTTGTCGCAAGCCCTTTTTTGATCAGCGAGCCGAGAATCCCCGCTGTGCTGTGGGATGCATCCGCAATCTCATGAAGCCATCCTTCGCCGGGGGCGTCCATCCCCTCTGCAATGCTGTTAAGGAGGGCGGTCTCTTTGGTGGTCGTCGTCGTGTTGTTGTTGTCTCTCATACGGAAGATAATAAGCGTAACCAGCCGATCCTGTCAAATGAAAATCACCCTTTCTTTGAAAAATTCTCAAGGAGAGCGAACGATGGCCCCGGATAGGCGGCTAGTCGGTCATCTGTGTCGATTTTCAATCCTAGCTTTTCTGCTTCCTCTGGCGACCAAACCACTCTGGCGAACTTCAGCTCATGCTCCTCGATCAAACTGTCCCACCTACCGCCGTATGACGCTTGCAGCTCCATGTTTTTCGGCACCGATCCCATGTTGCCAACCCAGAATGGAATAGATTTTGTGAATGCCCAGAATTGCACATCTGGTTTGGACGCCGCGAACTCCATCCACCCAAGGAAATACTGCTCTGAGAAAAAGTCGCCAGCAGTGTGTGTCCTATTTCGGCGGGCTTTTATAGGCCAACAGTCGGATAAAATGTCACACACCTCGTTTGAGGTTTTGCCACGAACAGCATCGAAGTTCGCCCAGTAACGACTCCGCACAGATGGGTATCTCTCCCCTTGTGCAGAATAACACTTGAATTTTTGCTTTGGGCCATTCGTGATCTTGCCCGTCGTTCTGTCTGCCTTGGCGAGACACTGTTCCGCTCCGGGGCATGTAGTTCCAGATGGCAAAGACCATGACATCGCCTTGGGATCGAAAACGTATCGGTTGACTTTTGTGAACGCGGGTTTCATATTACTTTATCTTAGGATGATTGTGGCGATAACAGCAACGACGTAAACTAAAACTACGATGACCGACGATGCAATAGCACAGCCAAGACACGCTTGGTGTTCTGGGAGTGGTGTCTTCCTTTTATTCATGACGAGCAGTTCCTCTCTTCTTGATTAAGAATCAGATCGACGTTTTCAAGAGGACTCACTCCACTCGATCCAAAGCCATTCACACCACGACCATCTGATTCAGGAAGAGTGTCAACCTCTGTGAGTGCCGTGGAGGGAGCAACTTCAATAACCATCTGTGCGATGCGGTCTCCGGGTGAAATGCAAAAAACCATATCGCCCAGATTGATAAGCACCACGCGGATCTCATCTCGATACCCAGAGTCAACCACACCAGCTAGAATGTCAATTCCACGGTTTGCGGCTAACCCAGACCTCGGGGCTATTCGCCCATAATAACCATGCGGAATCGCCATACACACATCCGTGCTAATTGTTTGATGTTTACCGGGCGAAACCTGATATTCATCAGCCGCATACAAATCCCACCCAGCATCGTGTATATGTGCCTTGGTTGGGACAGTTGCGCGGTCTGACATTCTACAGACTGGTAATTCAATCATTTTCAATCTCCTCTCTCAGTAATGTTATATCTTTTATCAAACCCTCAAGGAAGAAATTAAACGTCCTGATCTCTTGGAGGCAAACGATCTCCCTCTGAATCTGGTCCTCCAGATTTTTGACACGCTGTAATATCTCTCGATTTGTCATTTTTACATGTTTTTATACCGAATATGTCGTCATAGTTGTTCCGATACCTCTGGGTAAAACAATTGCGAGGTGAATCTCCCTTGCCGTTCGTCTTCATAGTCTTTTTCTTCCAAAACATACATATTTGCCCTGCCACATTCCCAGCAGAAACCCTCGACCCAATCGGGGTTTTCTTGAAATGGGATCAAGCCTTTTTGATCTGCACATTGGATACACCATTTCTTCATGGTGTCACTTCCTCCATGATGGGCGAATGAGCCACAGTGAATTTCTTTCGAATCTCATCAGCGAAATTGGTGGTATCCATAATCGGCTTCCAGAACTCGCTTTTCATAGTGTCCGCTGCCCGACAATTACTTGGTGCAAGTTCTTTCTTGGTCACAGGATCGATGGGCATATACCATCCATTCTTAGGTTTGATGACATGCCCCGTTTCTAGCGCAACATCCAGCAGCCCTGACCATTTTTCAATTCCACCTTCCCATGAAACTGAAATTGGAATTTTGGACTTCTCTCGCACAAACCTCGACTTCTCCACATTGATGATGAAGTGGTATCCCTGAATCTCAGTGCCAACCTTGTCCTGTTGACGACCAATGATCCAGATGTTGTCTGCCGAATAGTATGCACCAGTACCACCACTCACGATATCTCGGGGATGCATCTTTTGCTCCTTGTATGTGTGATTGATGGTCAGCATGGGAATGTCCTTCATCGGCAGATGGGGCGAGACAATGCGAAACAAGCTTTTGAGTTGCTTGGCCCGTGTCATGTCCGCTGCCGTGTTTTCGCCAAGAGCATCCTCGACCTCTTTCTTGGATGCAATGTTACCGATGGAGTCAATGATGATGATGACCTTTTCACCTCGCGTCAGATTGTCCAACTGATGTGCCATATCAAACTTCAGCGTCTCGATATTCGTGATAGGTGTGTGGAGAACCCTATCCGTGTCGATCCCAAAAGACTCAAAGTATGCCTGTGGGGAGCCAAACTCCGTGTCATAGAACAATAGGACCGCATCCTTGTATTGCTTGAGGTAAGCGGATGCCATCAGAAGCGCAAATGATGTCTTGAAGTGCTTACTTGGTCCCGCCAGCATGGTGTGACCGGGAATAAGCCCCCCGTCCAATGACCCCGACAAAGCCACGTTGATCATGGGCACCGGTGTCTGTATCATGTCCTTTTTGGTGAAGAATTTAGAATCCGTGAGGATTGATACCCCCTCCACCTTGGACGCTGCTTTAAGTCTGTCGATGAGTGTTGCCATGTCAGTCCTGTTCTTCTTGGTATTTCTTGAAGTTGCAGTTATTGATTGTATAGTATCCTCCGCACTTCTTGCATTTCATCTGGTGCTGCACAGTTCCCGCTGCTGTGTATCGGGTTTTCGACTTACCCACTTTAAAGGATGTGCATCGAGGGCAAGACCACTTTTCCCTTCCCGCCAAAACCCCGGCATGGATCTTCGGGTTGTGATACTTATGAAGTTCTCCCCAAATACGTTCCAGCAGTCTCACATCCTGTGCGCAATACTTTACCATTTTCTTCATCGACTTTTGGCAATTGTCCAAAACGATGTCCCTCCAGAGGCCAAATGATGTTTCCATCTTGCCCTCCTTAAACAAGAACTTTGCGATATAGTCAAGCCGGTTAGAGTTGAAGCGGAATCGCTTTCGCGCCAATGCGAGCGTATCGAGAGACTTCCAGATCGGAGCTGGACCCAGACCATGCTTCAAGAGGCGGGTGTTGACCCACGGAATATCAAACCGATCCCCGTTATGGGCAACGATCTCATCTGCTTCCTGAAGGACCGGAAAGAGATCCTCCAGCATCTTTTTGTCGTCCCCTTTGTCCCACTTGAGGGTATGCACTTTCTTATCACCTTCCCACTTGTATGCAACACAAATCACCGCAGATTCTTCAATAATGTTATTATGAGAAATTGAGATTTTGTATCCGGGTCGCCAGAAGAACCCGATACAGGGAGAGGTTTCGATGTCAAAAAATAGTCTTTTCATATTTGAGGGGGGTATTTTAGCTTACTTTGGTGGTTTTTACAGTGTGATTTTATGATACATAACGTCTGCTTCTTTGAGAAATTCTGCCGCTCGACGGATTTCTTTGATCCAATGTGGTGGCGCATCCATGGTGGTTACCACGACTTTTTTGATCCCGGCCTGAATGATCCCTTTGGCGCACTCGGCACATACCGGAAGCGTTGAGACATAGAGTGTCGAACCCTCAAGCGAAATTCCATTGAAAGCCGCATTGTAGATGACGTTCATCTCTGCATGAACAACGTAATCATACTTAGTGGGTCTTTGGTTGCGTTCAGGCGAGTCTGCAATGCCTCGGGGGAAACCATTGTATCCCTGAGAGAGAATTGTGTGGTTCTTACCAACGACGACCGCTCCTACCTGTGTGGAGTCTTTTGACCAGCCAGCAATGTGTTGCGCCATTTTAAGGTAACGCCGATCCCATTTTTGTTCATTTTGAGTTTGCATTTTTGATATTGGAAATTATGATTTCAAAATACTCTTTGATGTGTATACGATTTACCCGACTCACCACCTCAATCCCGTGTCTGTCCAGAAGCACCTTGAGTTCATTGGCTTTGATCATGATTTCATGTGCTGGTGGGTTCTTTCGCATTTCAATCATTATACGACATTCCGGGCCTCATGTAAACCACTAAAGCTCAGTCTCCTTGTCTTTGGGCTTGGGAGCGTCTTCACCCTCGCCACCACAAGCCCACCACATGACGATGAAGGCGGCCCCAAGGTGAAGTGCAAGCGGAATAACCACAAAGAAGAAAACAAAGGTCAGAAAAAACGATATAGCATCGATCATGTTACTGCCCAACCTTTTCTTTCAGGAATTCCATTTCCTTTTCGACATCTTCTTCAGTGAGATGTCCATTGCTCAGGACACATTCCCACTCTTCCACCTCCTGAATGTTTCTACTATACATGGGACCAAGAAGAGCTATCTCATAAAGACCTTCCCTGCCTCCACCGCTTTGTTGGTGTTTGATCACAGAGACCTCATATCCATTCCCCAGATCGACAATGGCTCGAATTGCGTCTGCGTCCTGCATGGCGCCCATGCTCTCAAATTTTAATTCACTAAACTTCATTTTTAACTTGCCTTTCTTTGTTTTCTTTTAGAGTTATAAACCGAACTTCTTTTGCAATTTTCTTTCTGGCATGATAAAGCCTACTCATGACGCTGCCTATGGGGATGTTTAGCGTCTTAGCTATCTGGGCATACGTTAGGCCATCTTTGTAGAAGAGCATGGCTGTATTACGATGAGCATCTTTCAATCGACCGATACAGTCAAATGCCAAACCAGTAAGCCTCTTGTTTTCCGCCGCCTCTTCTTTATTAATCGCGTCATCACACGGGGTTTCCTTGATAGCGTTAGACTTGTCCACTAGCCTATCCAAAGAGCCGTCATCGTCGTATATCGGGACTGGCGAATTCTTGCCCTTAGACTTCCGGTACATGTCAATGTATGCCCGCTTACATGTGGTAAATCCCCAGCTTTTAATATTATCGATGATCTCGATATTATCATAGATCTTCATGAAGCAAGTATTTACGAGCGGGCCAATATCTTGTGTCGGCACCCGCATCGAGTATAAGAAGCCATAAAAATGACCACGGTAACGCTCATAAATGGCACTGAAGGCGTCGTCGTTCCCCGCTATAACCAGTGCTCGTAGATCATCGTCTGTTTGGTCTTCTAGTTTCATATCAGTAGAGCTTCTTGGCGAGATTAATCAAGTCTATGTAAGCAGTTTCGACTCTTCCCAGATCACTGATCCCATTGATTGAGTTGAGATCGCTTATCATTACAAGCACCTCAGTTTCGAGTTCATCAATCCAGTTTTGGAGTTCCGTCTGGAATTCCTCGGGGCATTCTTTGAGTATTTCGTGTCGTGTTTTCATATGGTGTTCGCCTCACACACTCGTCCTTTGTGCATAATACAATCTGCTGCATCATGTCTCACTGCGGTTTCCCGATAATTGCTGAGATATTTCATGTTTATCCAAAGTGCAACAGAGGCATCAACCCCCCTCTCAACATGCAGTCTGAACGAGGGTTTATGTTTTTCCCAAAGGGCATTCGCTTCGGTGCGAGTGATGAGATTGGTGTCCTCGACCATATTACCGTCACTGTAATACTGGAACGCGCAGTCTTTCGGATCGGTGTGAGGCTCCAGCCCAAGAGATTCGGGAGTTGGGTATACTTTCATATTTTTTTAGAGTATGGGGGTGAGCTGCGCCTTTGTCAAATAAAAGATGTCTACGGCAATCATGCGGTCGTTTTTGTGTTTTTCTTCATAAGTCGTATTTCCTGCGTGGGAAATTTACTGTTATTCAGACTACGCATTCATCAGGGCATAATCAATCGCCCGTTGAGCTTCTTTGTCCCATGCTCTTCCCTGATACCAGTTTCCAGTGCTGGCATCCAGTTCTTTGCAAAGTGTGACCACATCCCCCCGGTGAATCTGGTGTCCCGCTCGAATTGCATTGCTGGCAATAGAAACCATGATGGAATACATCTTCGAATACCACCCGAAAGGCAGGTTTCCATATTCCCCCACAAGTTTCTGATTCACAAATGGGCAATCTTGCAGTCCGGTCCATGTGGCAGCGGATGGGTTGCCGAGACCCTGCCATCGACTTTTTGCAATTTCAATTTGAATTTCATTTGGAAGACTCCCGCCCAGAGAGCTTCCGACCGTTGGAGCGGTATATGGATGCTTTCCCATCATGTCATAGGGGTTCACAATCTCCCCGGCGTTGCTGAAGATGAAATTAAACGCCCCCGGATACTGCGCCGGAACGTAATACATCCGACTCACATCCTTGGTCTGTTTGTCCCCAAGCGTATCAAATTCGGTGTTCATGGCATACCAGAAGTGTCGAATTTTATCGACTGCAACAGGAGATGTGCATGGGAACACCACCCGAAACTTTGGGTGTTCCTTTGTTGACGATGCGGTGGAATAACACACATAGTAGTATTCAGAAAACACCCTCATGGCGGCATCGAAACCCCCCTCATAATCATCAACATCAAGTGCGGCCCATCCGTTCCACTTAACCACATTATCGTTTCCCCGTGTAGACCCTGATGTGTAGGATGCCGGTGAGATCAACGGTGACCCCGGTTTCCTTTCTCCCTTCTTGGGTTTGTATCCCGGCTGTTCGCTCAGTCGATACAAAAGCCTCTCAAAACCATCGAAGGAATCGAATGACATCGAACGATGGGTCTTGTTATCGTAGATGTTTCGGAAAAGTGTAAATGATGTCGTCATATCAAATAAAGAAATCCTCCAATGTGGAGATTGGCTCTGGACTCCAGCCAATGGAGTCCAGTATCAACTTCAGAGGGTCGAGCAGGGCTTTTTGAAATTGGAGATCATAGTTTATGTATCGGTGCAGCCCAAGCTCTTCGGGCAACTTGTCAATGAATCCAATGACATTCTCATGGATCGGGTTAGGGAGATGTAGGTAGACGAAACGAATCTTGTCTCCATTACGGATCAGTTCGTATTTTTTATGAATCCCTGCCAGCTTGACATGGTGGTTGAAGAGCAGCGACCCCCTCACATGCATCGGAGTCCCCTTGTCGTATATCTTCTCTGGGTTTCGGTAACCTACGACATTGGATACTCCTCGCGGGAACGCGATCTGTTCTGGTGTGAAGGCTTTAAATTCGTCTTTGAACTTTGCGATTGCGGCCTGAGTGGTCTTCTCGTCAGTCGAAATGATGATCTGAAACATCTCTTTCATGGCATTCCGGCACACCATCGGAGTAGATGCCTTCACTGCCTCGATGCCTAAGATTTTCAATTTGGGCTTCGCATACTGGACACCCTCACTGTTATGGACGTTGAGAATGTATCGCTTCTTTGCGGTCCAGATGCCACGATCTGCGATCACCTCCCGTTTCATGACCATTCGGTTGCGATAAGAATTCATGATCTTGCAGAACCCATCAAAGCATTTCTCCAAGACTGGTTCCAGTGCCTCCGATCCCAATCTATCCAAAAACGCAACCGGATTCTTGGGGTTCGCCCTCTTGATCACATCATTCACATTCACATACACCGAATCTGTGTCAATTGCAATTACACGATCCTTGGTTTCGCCCAATGCTTCGTCAAGATAGTCATTGATGTGCTTCTCTGCATACCGAATTACAGACTGACCTGTCAGAGTGACTCCTTCCGCGATTCTGATATCGAAATATCTGAACCAAAGATTCGCCATAGCTCCATACAAAGAGTTCAGCAGAATCTTCACTGCCATTTGCTCAGTCTCGCAACGGGCGATTTCTCGCTCAAGGGATGGGTTCCCACCTTCCACCTCTTTCCGTTGTTGGGCCTTGATCATCTTCTGCTTGATGGTGACCCGTGTATCATACAGCTCTTGAATGATCTCAGGGAGAATGCCCTGCTTGTCTTTCCGGTAGCATGACCCATTTGCTGCCACAGAGACATCGATGTCGATCACCGGGTCCGTTGCATCCAGAACCTTGTCCGGGTTCAGACCCTCAACTCGGGTCTGTGGTATCAGGGTCTCTGGTGACATGTTGCATTGGATAATAATGTTGGGGTAAAGAGAGTTCAAATCAAAGGACATGACCCAATCATGCATCCCGGTCTGAGGCTCCTTGACATACCCTCCCGCAAATTCAGTTTTGTGATTCTCCTTCCTTGTAGGGATCGCAATATGTCTCTGTGCAAGTCTCCGAAATATGATGGAGTCCCAGATTGCAGTCGTCCCAAGGGTATCGGTGTAGTTGACCCCACCAAGGTATGCCATCGTTAGGACCAGATTGATAAGACCCACCTTGTCTTCCATCTGTTCGATTAGCTCGACATCAACAATATTGTAGTCCACGAACCTCTGGAAATCCTGCTCATAGAGCTTCTTCAAAGAACCCACATCAGTGTAGTCGAGCTTCTTGGTCCCCAGAACAACATTGGCAATATGGTCGAGCTTGTATGACTCCTGATTGCCATACTTGTAGCCAAACTTCTTAAAAAGATCAAGGTAGTCTAGTTGCTCAACTCCTCGGATATTAAACGCAAGCTGTTCCTTGCCCATCATCCTGATCATTTTCTCGTCCACCAATCGCCATGGAGAGAAGTTTTTTGCGACATGCGTCCCCAAGACCCGCGAAACCCGATTCACCAGATACGGAACATCGAAAAATCGAATGTTCCACCCACTAATGATATCGGGAGGACTCGATGCCCACCAGACCATGAATGCCTGAAGCATTGATGCCTCATCGTGATAGTGATAATAGTCGATCTTCAGGCCAGTGGAAGATGCGTTGGCATCGTAGTCCTTCATTCCCCACACTCGATAAACGTCCTCCTTGCTGGACTTCAGGGCGATGGTCAGGATAGATTGGTCCGCAACATCTGGATTTGGGAAGCCGTCATTGTAATCGGTCTCTATGTCCAAAAAGTAGGTCTCCACATTCTCTGGGATGAAGTCGATCTTTCCGGGGTGTTTGGATTGGATGAATGCTGCATCGTAGCGGTCGTTGCCATGTATGTTGTATCCATCAACGCCTTTGTAGGTTTTAACAAACTCGCTCGCTTCCTTCATGGAATCGAACCGCATCTGCTCAAGAGGCTTCCCATGCAAAGATTTCCACTTGGAATGCTCTGGGTTGGTGGTCTCAAGATACAGGGCGGGCTTGTAGGAGATTTTCTCTTGAACACGATCTCCATTTGAGTCGTATCCACGGTAAAGGATATTTTTGCCCCACTTGCAAACAGACGTATAGAAGTTTGTCATTTCCCGAGTGTATCACAAAAAAGGCGGGACTGCAACAGCAGTCCCGCCTTTTGTTCGATATTAACGTCAGTCTTGAATGAATTCTGGATCGGGGGGTCCCGAGTCGGTTTTTCCGTTTCCAATGCTGTATTTTGCGCAGAGCCTCCACTGAGACTTGTCCTTAAACGGAATAATTTTAATGTGTCGCAGAGATGTCGTTTCTTCGGGGGTGCGCTCAAGTGAAAGCAGTCCCCAGTCGGAAAGCAGAATTGAAATCGTATTCCTGCGCTTCAGATCATCCTGTGTGAAGGTGGAGACTTTCCCGTCCAGCTTGAACAGTTCCTTGAAGTGGACGATGAAGTATCGACCTTGTTTGTGTAGTATATGACAACTCTGGTAAAGGGCGCTGCCATCCTTGTGCGAGGCGACACCAATGCGCGTTAGGGTTTCCCGTATTTTGAGAAAATCATCAGGGTCCCCCAGCGTCACTTCCAGCATGTCAGACGGACTCCACTCGACATTTTGATCATCATCATTCATGTTGTTATTTATGGGTTACAACTTGTTCGTGATTGGTGCATTAACTGTCAGGATGGTGCGTTTATATGCCTCTTCATGCGGGCAGAAAACTCCTTAGCGTTGTCCGGTGACATCACTTTAGCAAACTCTCTTGCTTTGGCGCGAGAGCATTGATATGCCAGAACAATACCGTCGATCATGTCATTATCAGGGACAGGCTTTGCCCACTTGGCAAATCTCTTCCGGGGTTTGGCTGCATTTTTCAGAAAATCATACTGCATCTTTGGTGGGAGGTGATGGTTTATGTTCATCTCATTCGCCAGCAGGATGGTATCCTGAAAATACGACAATGAGCGGTTGATCACAAACGGGACGTAACTCTTGGATGGCGACTCTGGGTTCGCCCCCTCTTCAAGAGCATTACCCCCCGCAAAGAGGCTTTTTTTGCTCGCTGAATTGATGCTGTTCAGAAAGTCGAATACTTTCGGTTTTGAAATACTCATTTCCACTTCGTCCTTGCCATAAGTTCAGTGAGACATGCCATCAGATTGATTTCCTTGTCCGCAACAAACGCGGCTTGGTATCCGTATTTTGCAAGAATCACAACTGCTTCAGGGATGCTTGGTGGGGTCATGTATTCATACAGCGAATCGTAGATTGCGCGAAAAGTGACGTTGCCATCAAGGTCACTGTTATTTGCCACCCACTGCCGAACACTCATGAATTCCCCTCTACGAAGCATCTCCATCATATCACGAAGACTCTGGTCTGAGATGCTCACCAGCACATCGGGAGTTAATGTGCCTGATGTCGAATACCGTTGACACTCATTGATAACTCGCCGCCAATCTGGGGAGAATTTCTTGATCAATTCAACGAGGACTTTGATATCATACTCGACAGATTCTTTTTCGAGTATTGCTTCCAGCCTACGCAAAAACGCGGCCTGAAGAATTTCCAAACCAGATTTTTTGAAATTGAAATCGAAAACAGAGCATCGAGAGTGTAGCGGCTCTATGATTCGATTCTTGAAATTGCAAGTCATCACAAATCGACAATTCGCACTAAACTCTTCAATGAATGCACGAAGAGCGGGTTGGGTGGAATTGGCATTCAGGTAATCCGCCTCATCAAGGATGACCACACGAACCCCGCCATCCAATGAGATGGATGATGCAAAAGACTTGATCTTCTGTCGAAGGGTATCGATGCCACCCTCCTCAGAGCAGTTGATCAAAAGATAGTCAAGATCCAACTCATTACACAATGCCTTGGCAACAGTCGTTTTACCGAGACCTGAAGATCCGGTAAAGAGCATATTTTGAAGGTCCCCGGAGGCTACAGTGTCAGCGAAGGTTTTCTTGAGGTCCGGGGGAAGGACCACATCGTTGATGAGTTGTGGGCGGTGTTTTTCGCACCATAGAAATTCTTTCATAACAAATTGGGTTCAGGTCTTAGGTATTATCCAAAGAGTATTTCAGTGGACCAGTCATTTCCCAAACGGAATCCATGGGGTCTCCGTCCGATTCTGTCTCCCATCGATTTAGGGTGTTTTCGGCTTTCGCCTTGCTCCCAAAAACGTGCGCCCCGTCAAGAGGATCGAAGATGACCCAAAGGGCATTCAGTGGTTTTCGTATTCGTATCTGTGTGTTTTGGCTCATAATATTAAGGTGTGGGTTTTTGCAGAGGTTTAAGCAAGCTCGATGAACCCAGTCTTGCTCCCACTTACTCTAGGGCAAGGGTCAGTCTGCTCCTTCTTTCAATTCAGAGATACGAACTGGTTCTTCCTCGGGTTCTTCCTGAACTGGTTCTTCCTCGGGTTCTTCCTGAACTGGTTCTTCCTCGGGTTTTGGTGGCGCATGTGCATTGAGAAACCCCTGAAAGCGTTCCCCCAGCTCACCAACATTTTTCATTTCGTTCAACTCAAAGGCCCCTCTCCGTGCAGCAATTTTCAGAACTTGAATAGCGAATGAGATGTCTCCCAACGAGATGCCGGGTTTGGGGGTTTCTTGTTCAGTTACATTTTCTTTTTGATTTTCCATAGTGTTATTCTCCGAATGTTGATGTCTTGTCTACTGCCACAAAGTAGTGGATGTCCAATGCTGTCGATTTGCTTTCCCATTTACTTATGAACTTCGATGAGATCGAGACCTTGTAATCACCGGGGATCAACTTCAAGTTGGAAATTGAAAAGTGAATATCAAAGGTTTTCTCAGTCTTATGGTCTAGGGTGATCTTAAAGTCGTCGCCATCCTGATCCCCATCATCAAATACAGAGATAGTCGTGGGTTGCCCGTTCCCAGTAGACTGGATTCGAATCTTTGAGAATCTAAAGATACCTGCTGCCTTAAATATCTCATTGAGATGAGATTGTGTGACTGCAACCTCAACATCATTGGCGGGCAAGCTAATGTCCTTGGCTGGATATGTGAGAATGCTTGGCTCGGAATATCCAATATGACAACTCTTTTCCGATGATGAAATGACAACATGGTCATCCTTAAAATCGAGGGTTGGATCATTGAAGAGGCCGATTAGCGAAAGGAATCTATTCAGATCATAGATGCCGATCTTTTTGTCAAACTTCTCAGATACCCGCGCAACCCCCAAAATCGTTTTTGGTTCAGAGATCGTCTTGATGGTCGAGCCAGCATCAATAACGAGGTTGCTATTGATGCTGGCGAAGTTTTTAAGGACAGTAAGTGTGTTTGATGATATTTTCATTGCTGGTGATTGTAGTGTAAAATATGCCGCAAGTCAACCTCGGACCCGTATGTCCCCAGAGAGTGTTGCGTCCCCGGAGATTACTGCTGTCCCAGAGACCCATGCTTCCCCAGAGACCATTGCGTTCCCGGTGACCATTGCGTTCCCGGTGACCTCTGCTTCTCCAAAGACATTTGCGTTCCCAAAGACCCGTGCGGTATCACAGATTGCGGTGTCCCCATAGACCTGTGTGTCCCCATAGACATGTGCGTTCTCAGAGACCCATGCGTCCCCAGAGACCGATGCGTCCCCAGAGACCGATGCGTTTCCAGAGACCGATGCGTTCCCATAGACCCATGCGTTTCCAGAGACCGATGCGTTCCCATAGACCTGTGCGTTCTCATAGACCATTGCGTTCCCAAGGACCTTTGCGTTCCCAGAAACCTCCGCGTTCCCAGAGACATTTGGGTGCCCAGAGACCAATGCGGTCCCAGAGACCTTTGCGTTCCCAGAGACCTTTGCAGCCCCAGAGACCAATGCGTTCCCAGAGACCTTTGCGTCCCCAGAGGCCGATGCGTTGCCAAAGACCATTGCCTCCCCAGAGACCCAGCAGTCGCCTTCATGACTTAGATTGTCTTCGGATTCGATGAAGCCACCAAGCTCGCCCTTTTTAACCTTACCAAAATCCTGAAGAGAGCGAATTCGTTTGATGGTTGAAAAAACCGGAGAACTTTCATTTGTGATTTCGTATTTTTTAGACACAGTGGATTCGTTTCTAATCGCTGGGGGTTCTTTACTGATTTTGTTCATTGTTTTTCTTTCTGCTGCGGGGGGGGGTCGCCCTCCCCCTTTTTTTCATTTTTATTTTCGTGGCCTGTGTGTTATGCAGTTCCTGATGCTCGACAGCGGCGTCCAAAGGGGTCCTCGTTACTGGTCTCGTCAGCCACGGCTGGTGCAGGATCGTCGCCAAGCTTATCGTAAAGGTCCACGAATGCCGTTTTGGTATCGTCATCAAAGCGAGCGATGCATAGGCTAATCGCTTTTTTCTCATCTTCAAACACCGAAAAAGTTTGGACCACATGGCAGAGCCGCCGAGTCGAGATGAATTCATCCACCCCGCCGTCCTCAAATGTTTTTCGGATAATTTCACTCCAAGCGGTCAGCTTGTCGGCGAATTTAGTCACCGGAACATCGAACTTATCCATGTGCTTTTTAACAATTTTAGTCTCAATTGCCCGCGACGGATAGGGCTGCTCAATCGTCACCACGAACCGTTCAAGGAAAGCGTCGTCGATGATTCCAGCAGCACTATACCGCCCGTCATCAGACCCGCGTCCCTTAGTGTTAGCGGTCGAGATGACCGTGAACCCAGAGGCAGGAGAAACCACTTCACCCGTCTTTTTAATCATGACAGGCTTGCCTTCAAGCACTCCCTGAAGGCACATGATTTTGTTGGTTCCCCTATCTATCTCATCAATCAGGAGGACCGCACCAGACTCCATTGCCCGAAGCACCGGACCTTTTTGGAAGACCGTCTCCCCTCCAATGAGGCGAAAGCCGCCGATCAAATCGTCCTCATCCGTTTCAGGGGAAATTTGGACCCTCACATACTCCCGTTTTGCTTGAGCGCAAGCTTGCTCGACCATAAAGGTCTTGCCGTTACCAGACAGACCCGATATGTAAATCGGGAAGAATTGGCGGGTAGAGAGCGCTTTTTTGACATTGGCGAAATTGCCCCATGCCACAAACGTGTCATCGACATCTGGAACAAACACCGCATCCCCAGACTTGTCAGTGACACCGGACACCATCTTTATGGTGGCAGGGGCAGGAGTAGCGAAGACTTTCGCCACCTTTGCGGAATTGTATGCAGCGGTCACCTCGGGAAGAGGCTCATCAAACGAGTATGCCCCCCTTCCCACCTTAAACATTTGCCGAAGCAAAGCCCCAGCGACGGCGGCGGGATATCCCACACTTTCGCAAGCTGTGATGATTTCGGCCCGTGAAAAGAACGAGCGCATATTGCCATGAGTAACGACCATCTGGTCCCGAACGAGTGTTTTGTCAATTTGATACATGATTTAGTTTTGTTTTTACAGGTTGTTGTCTCTCGGTTACGTGCTCATTATAGTCGAGCGCGGGGTGCCGTCAAGTGTTTTTGAACAAGTTTTTGAACTTTTTTCATTTCAAATGTTTATGCGATAATGTCAGAAAAGATTGACAGGAACTTTCGCGATTCTTTGCGGGCCTTTGCTGAAGTCTTGAAAAGTCTGGCCAATTTCGTGGCAGATTTACGATCAGTGGCATCAAAAAACTGATCACCCAAGTCGAGGTGGTCAGTGTCGTCCACATCAAGAGTCTTTCTGTCTAACAGGAAAAAGTGATCATATCCCAGTGCCTCAGTGAGATGCGCAACCCCGTTTGCTCTGAATCGCTTGCAATATTCTGAAACCTCAGAATACCGACTATTCAATGCCCGGTTAAGAATCCGATTAGAATCCCCTTTATACGAGAGTCTAAAACCAACCAGCACAATATCCGTTTGTTTCCGCAGCGCCTTAAACGCATCCCGTGCGTTATGGCCCGATATGAAATGCTCCCCAAATTTCAGGCATCCCTTTCTATTGAGGCGATCTACCGAGTTCAGAATGCCAGACTCTCCGTCAGTCAGGAACATTGCAACGGTCTTTTGGATGCGATGGGTTTTTTGAAACCGCCGAATCATGGCCCTAGAAACCACGATAGTGGCCACCAGCGGGGTGCCAGACATACGTTCGATGACACTAGGAGCATCATATCCAACCCCCCCCATAGTGACCGATGCATACAACGTCTCCATCGCACCTTGCAAGACACTCCTTTTCATGGTGGAGTTTAACAATTCCCAGATTTTGGTGTGGGCGAAATCCATCTCATCATCGAGCTGATGCAGGGGCTGGGGGGTAGGCCCACTGCTAAATCCATGCACCTCAAATGGGATTCCCACCGCTTGGCAGAAAAATACCATGTTCAGCGTTTGCTCGACTACCTCATGTATCACGGAACCCATTGACCCGGAAAAATCCACTACCATAAACAGGCCATGATCTTTCGCATCGGCCAGTCGGGTGACGCTCTGGAAGATGTTGTCATCTATCTTATAGCGGTGGACGCTATTCATATTTAAGCGACCAGAGCGGGCCTCTGTGGCCCGAGAATAGCGGAAGGACGCTTTCTTCCGTTCGAACTCTTTTACCAGATAACTGGTTTGCGATTGGGACTTTTTTCGAAAGTCTTGGAACTTTTTAGGAACTTCGTAATCGTCCACCATCTTTTTAAAGTGAACATTTTGTTCACGGGAGGTGGCGACATCTTTAAAGGGTGTCGCCACTTCAAGCAACCGCTTGTCACCGGGATCATAACAACTCCCGTAATCGCCCGTATCAGTTGAGCTTTCTAAGAAGTCCTCCATCTCGCGAAGGCTTTCGCTTGAGTAATCGACACCGTCACCGTCACCGGGCTTTTCCCCGGATTCTTCACCGGGCTTTTCACCTTCACCGGATTCTTCACCGGGCTTTTCACCTTCACCGGATTCTTCACCTTCACCGGATTCTTCACCGGATTCTTCACCGGATTCTTCACCGGATTCTTCACCGGATTCTTCACCGG